>JAESFO010000186.1_pt1 | contig 137595 bp, 136 predicted proteins | sample 9269421 | NCBI WGS metagenome assembly JAESFO01 (sample SAMN14502839, study PRJNA617101) | algae metagenome | isolation source: Nostoc desertorum CM1-VF14 and co-occurring heterotrophs from rocky... | place: USA: Clark Mountains, San Bernardino, California | collected 2000-06-05 | reverse complement strand
AAGGCCTGGCGCCGGTGATCGTGCAGGCGCTCGCGCGAATGATCACGACCTTGCGTTCCAAGGGCTACACCATCGTGATGGTGGAGCAGAACTTCCGCTTCGCGGCGCCGCTGGCCGATCGCTTCTATGTGATGGAGCACGGCCGCATCGCCCTGAAGTTCGGCGCCGCCGAACTCGAAGCCAGGATGCCGGTGCTCAACGAATTGCTGGGAGTCTGAGGCGATGACGACTGTCTTTGGTTTTCCCGTGCAGGCCCTGCTGAGCCAATTGCTGCTGGGGCTGGTCAACGGGTCGTTCTACGCGATCCTGAGCCTCGGGCTCGCGGTGATCTTCGGGCTGCTCAACGTCATCAACTTCGCGCATGGCGCGCTGTTCATGGTGGGCGCGGTGTTCAGCTGGATGGCGATGAGCTACCTGGGCATCGGCTACTGGGCGATGCTCGCCGTGGCGCCGCTGGTCGTCGGCCTGCTCGGCGTGCTGATCGAGCGCCTGTTCCTGCGCTGGATCTACAAGCTCGACCACCTCTACGGCCTGTTGCTCACCCTGGGCCTCACGCTGCTGATCGAAGGCGCGTTCCGCTCGGTCTACGGCGTCTCGGGCCTGAGCTACGACACGCCCGCGGCATTGGCCAGCGCCAGCGACCTGGGCTTCATGGTGCTGCCCAACTACCGTGCCTGGGTGGTCGTGGCCTCGCTCGCCGTGTGCTTCGCCACCTGGTATGCGATCGAGAAGACGCGGCTGGGCGCCTACCTCCGCGCGGGCACCGAGAACCCGCGGCTGGTCGAGGCCTTCGGCGTCAACGTGCCGCTGATGATCACGCTGACCTATGCCTTCGGCTGCGGCTTGGCCGCCTTCGCCGGCGTGCTGGCCGCTCCGGTGATGCAGGTTTCGCCGCTGATGGGACAGAACCTCATCATCGTGGTGTTCGCCGTCGTCGTGATCGGCGGCATGGGCTCGATCATGGGCGCCATCCTCACCGGCCTGGGCCTGGGCGTGATCGAAGGGCTCACCAAGGTGTTCTACCCGGAGGCCTCGTCCTCGGTCGTGTTCGTGATCATGGTCATCGTGCTGCTGGTGCGCCCGGCCGGCCTGTTCGGCAAAGAAAAGTGAGTCCGCGGTCATGAAGAAGATTTCTCTCGTCCTCTATCCGCTGCTGCTCGCCGGGCTGCTGCTCGCGCCTTTCCTCGGCGCCTATCCGGTGTTCGTGATGAAGCTGTTGTGCTTCGCGCTGTTCGCGGCCGCCTTCAACCTGTTGCTGGGCTTCGCCGGCCTGCTGTCCTTCGGGCACGCGGCGTTCCTGGGCTGCTCGGCCTATGTCGCGGGCCAGGCCATGAAGGCCTGGGGCCTGACGCCCGAGCTCGGACTGCTCGCGGGCACGCTCACCGGTGCCTTGCTCGGCTGGGTCTTCGGAGCGCTGGCGATCCGCCGCCAGGGCATCTACTTCGCGATGATCACGCTGGCCTTGGCGCAGATGATGTTCTTCGTCGCGCTGCAGGCGCGCTTCACCGGTGGCGAGGACGGCTTGCAGGGCGTGCCGCGCGGCAAGCTGTTCGGCCTCATCGACCTGAGCGACGACCTCACGATGTACTACGTCGCGCTCGCGGTATGCGTGCTGGCCTTCCTGCTGATCGTGCGCACCGTCCATTCGCCGTTCGGCCAGGTGCTCAAGGGCATCAAGGAGAACGAGCCGCGCGCGCTCTCGCTGGGCTACGACGTCAGCCGTTTCAAGCTGCTGGCCTTCGTGATCTCGGCGGCGCTGTCGGGCCTCGCGGGTTCGCTCAAGACGCTGGTGCTGGGCTTCGCCACCTTGTCCGACGTGCACTGGACCGCGTCGGGCCAGGTCGTGCTGATGACGCTGGTGGGCGGGCTCGGCACGCTGTCGGGCCCGCTGGTGGGATCGGCCGTGGTCGTGCTGCTGGAGAACAAGCTCGGCGAGTTCGGCAGCCTGCTCGCGCGAATCACCACCATCGAGTGGTTCAACACGCTGGGCGAGTCGGTGACCATGGTCACGGGCCTGATCTTCGTGGTGTGCGTGCTGGCCTTCCGCAAGGGGATCATGGGCGAGGTGGTGGCGTTCATGGCGCGGCGCCGCCCGTAGCCGGCCCGCGCGTGCTGGACGACGATGCCATCAGAAAAACCTATGGTGGTATCAATACCTTGTAGTTTTCGGCGCCGCGCACGGACCCTAGGATCCGTGCCACATGAATGAAGAACAAGGCCTTCGCGCCCCTGGCCGCATCGGGGTGTCGCAATCGGGCTTCATCGCCACGGTCACCATCGAGAACCCCGGCCGGCGCAATGCGCTGACGGTGGCGATGTGGGAGGCATTGCAGGCGGTGTTCGCCGACCTGCGGCAAAGCGAGACGCTGCGCTGCGTGGTGCTGCGCGGTGCGGCGGGCAACTTCGCGGCCGGCGCCGACATCTCGGAGTTCGAGCAGGTGCGCGCCACGCGCGAGCAGGTGACGGAGTTCCACGAGCAGTGCGTGTCCGGTGCCCTGCGCGCCATCCACGACCTGCCCGTGCCGGTGATCGCGCTGATCGAGGGCGCCTGCGCGGGCGGCGGCCTGGAGATCGCCTCGGTCTGCGACCTGCGCATCGCGGGCCGCGGCGCCCGCCTCGGCATCCCGATCCGGCTGCTGGGCTTTCCGCTCGCGCTCGGCGAGATGGAATGGCTCTACCGGCTCGCCGGTCCCGCGCTCACGGCCGAGCTGCTGTTCGAAGGCCGCATGCTCGATGCGCAGACCGCGTGGGCCAAGGGCCTGCTGACCGACGTGGTCGACGATGCGGATGTCGAGCGGCGCGCCCAGGCGGCCGCGGACGCCGTCGCGCAGAGCGCGCCGCTGGCGGTTCGCGCGCTCAAGCGGCAGCTGCGCCGCCTGATGGAAGACCCGAGTCCCGTGACGCGGGAAGAACGCCTGGCGAGCTATGCGTTCGCGGACACGCAGGACTACCGCACGGGGCTGCGCGCCTTTCGCGAGAAGACCCGTCCCGAATTCGTCGGCCGCTAGCAACCCTGGCCGGCACCGTGCCGATCGCCTCTCAAGAAAGCTGCCCATGACCCAAGCGCTGCCCCTCGCGGGCCTCCGCGTGCTCGACCTCTCGCGCGCGCTGTCCGGCCCGTTCTGCTCGATGATCCTCGGCGATTTCGGCGCCGAGGTCGTGAAGATCGAGCCGGCGCCGCACGGCGACATGGTGCGCCAGTGGGGACCCTTCGCCGAGGACACCAGCGTCTACTACCTCTCGGGCAACCGCAACAAGAAGAGCGTGGCGCTGGACTTCCGCCACCCCGAGGGCCTGGCGATCGTGCGCGAGATGGCAGCGAAGGCCGACATCCTGGTGGAGAACTTCCGCGCCGGCGTGATGGCGCAGATGGGCATGGGCCAGGCCGAGCTCATGGCGTTGAACCCCGGACTGATCCACGGCAGCATCACCGGCTTCGGCAGCGACGGCCCCAAGGGCCACTGGCCGGGCTTCGACCAGATCGCGCAGGGCTTCTCGGGCTTCATGAGCTTCACGGGCACGCCTGAGTCCGGCCCGCAGCGCGTGGGCGTGGCGATCGGCGATCTCACTTCCGGCATGTGGACCGCCATGGGCATCCTCGCGGCGGTGATCCAGCGCCAGGCCAGCGGCCGAGGTCAGAAGGTCGAGACCTCGCTGCTGGCGAGCCTGGTCGGGCTGCTCAGCGTGCAGGGGCAGCGCTACCTGTCGCTCGGCGAGGTGCCGGCGCCGGTGGGCAACGTGCATCCGGTGATCGCGCCGTACGGCGTGTTCGAGGCGCAGGACGGGCCACTGAACATCGGCGGCGCCACGCAGGAGCAATGGGTGAAGATCGCGCGGCTGCTCGGCCTGGAGGCGCTGCTGTCGGATCCGCGCTTCGTCAACAACGCGGCGCGCATGCAGCACCGCATCGCGCTCAAGGAGCTGCTCGAGGAACGCCTGCGCACGCAGCCGCGCGCGGCCTGGACCGCGCAGATGGTCGCGCTGGGCATTCCGGCGGGGCCGATCAACGACATCGCCGACGTGTTCGCCGATCCGCAGGTGCGGCACTGCGGGCTGGTCGAGGAGTTCACGCATCCCGTCATCGGGCCCATGCGGCAGGTCGGCAACCCGGTGCGCATCGACGGCTTGCGCGAGGGCAGCGTGCGCCTGCCGCCACCGCTGCTCGGGGAACACACGGTCGAAGTGCTGCGGGATTTCGGCTATGGTCGCGAGCGGATCGATGCCTGGCTCGCCGACGGGGTCGTGAGTCAACACGGCCTCGGCTGAGTTCGGACCCCACCTCTCCACCATCGGCCTGCCCCCGCGCCGGGCAGCCATCACCCGTTCTCGCCATGGAAATACGCCAGCTGCGCTACTTCGTCGCGATCGTCGACAGCGGCTCGCTCTCGCGCGCGGCGGCGCTGGTCCATATCGTCCAGCCCGCGCTGAGCCAGCAGATGACCCAGCTCGAGGAAGAGCTCGGCACCCAGCTGCTGCAGCGCAGCGTCAAGGGCGTCACGCCGACCGATGCGGGACAGGCGCTGTACCGCCATGCGCAGCAGATCCTCAAGCTCGCGGGCGACACGAAGAACGTGGTGAAGGCATCGGACGCGGGCCTGAGCGGGCGCGTGCGGCTCGGGCTGCCGTCGAGCATCGCGATGGTGCTGGTCGGGCCGCTGATCGCCGCGCTCGAGGAGCGCCATCCGCAGATCGTGCTCGAGGTCTACGAGAGCCCCAGCACCTTCCTCGCGGCGCACCTGATCAACGAGCGCGTCGAGCTCAGCGTGCTGGTCGACGACGTGGCGCTGCCCGGCATCGAGGCGGTGCCGCTGGTGGACGAGCCGCTGTACTTCGTGCAGCCGCGCCGCAAGCCGCTGGTGCGCGCGGGCCGCAGCATCGACCTGCCGACGGTGGCCAGCGTGCCGCTGATGCTCACGACGCAGGTCACCACCTTGCGCGACCTGGTCGACCGCGCCTTCGCCGAGGCGGGCGTGGCGCCGCAGATCAAGGCCGAGGCGAGCTCGATCCACACCGTGCTGGCGATGGTCGCGCAGGGTGGCGCGGGCACCGTGATCCCGCATTCGGCGCTGGCCTGGCATGCCGCCGCGCAGTTGCTGCGACAGACCCCGATCGAGCCGCAGATCGTGCGCCGCGCGACGCTCGCGCATTCGCGCCTGAACCGGTTGCAGCCCGCCGCCGCCTGCGTGCACGCACTGATCGTGAGCGTGGTGCGCGAGCTGGTGCGCTCCCGCCGCTGGGACGGGGCCCGACTGGTGGCCGGAAACTGAGCGTGCGTGGCGCCATCGCTCGGCGCTATACCGGTAGCAGGATTTCGTAGTGTTCAGTTCGGGAGGCCGTCCCTACAGTCGACTGCACAAATCGACGGAGACACCATGAACATCCTCAGGGCCACACGGCTCGTATCCTGGGCGCTGATCGCCACGCCCCTGCTGGCGGGCGCGCAGCCCGACTATCCCGCGCGCCAGCCGGTGCGCCTGATCGTGACCTTCGCGCCGGGTGGCGGCTCCGACACCATCGCGCGCTCGCTCAACGCCAAGATGAGCGAGAAGCTCGGCCAGACGGTCATCGTGGAGAACAAGCCGGGCGCCGGCGGATCGATCGCCACCGACTACGTCGCGAAGGCCGCGCCCGACGGCTACACGGTGCTGTTCACCGTCTCCTCGCACAGCATCAACCAGGCCCTGTACCCCTCGCTGCCCTTCAACACCGAGCGCGACCTGCGCGGTGTCACGCTGATCGGCGCGCTGCCGCAGGTGCTCGCGGTCCATCCCTCGGTGCCGGCCAGCAATCTCAAGGAGTGGATCGCGCTGGGCCAGCGCGATCCGCGGTACCGCCAGTACGCGACCGGCGGCATCGGATCGCCGGGCCACTTCGCGGGCGGGCTGCTGCAGTCGATGGGCAAGCTCTCGCTGCAGCACATTCCCTACCGCGGCGCGGGACCGGCGATCGCGGACGTGGTGGGCAACCAGGTGCCCGCGGTGTTCGGCACCTTGAGCGGCGCGCTGCCGCACATCCGCAGCGGCAAGCTCAAGGCGATCGCCGTGACCTCGAAGGAGCGCTCGCCGCTGCTGCCCGAGGTGCAGACCATCGCGGAGTCGGTGCCGGGCTACGAATCCGACACCTGGATCGGCACCTTCGTGCCGCACGGCACGCCGCAGGCCGTGGTCGACAAGCTGCACCAGGCCACGCTCGCGGCCCTGGCCGACAACGAGGTCAAGGCACGCATGGAAACCCAGGCCGGACGCGTGATCGGCGGTTCGCCCGAGGCGCTCGACAAGCTGGTCTCGCAGGAGATCGTGCAGTTCACGCGCGTGGTGCGCGAGCAGGGGATCAAACCCGAGTAGGCGCTCGATCGAGCGAGCTGGCGGCTACCGCGCGGCGCCCTTGGCGGGACATGGGTAGAGCTCGCGCATGTGCAGCCGGAACGCCTGCTCCATCGGCATCGTCCGCTGCTCGGGCGGCAGGTGCAGCAGGAAGGGGATCAGCGTGTCGGTGGTGACCTTCGCGGACTTGCCGGGGCAGCTGTCGATCGTGGTGCCCGCGGCCCTGGCCTTGAGCACGTCGGTGCGGTAGTTGTCGCCGATGTTCGCCAGCCCGCGGATCGCCGCCACGTAGTCGGCGTTCTGCTCCGCGCGCTCGGGACCGACCTCGCCGAGCACCTGCGCGCCGCGCAGGAAGTCGTCCACCGTCAGCGCAGCGCTGCGGTCGGGCCCGATGGACGGCGGGAGGTCGCGCGAAGGCGTCTGCGCCAGCGCTGCCGGACAGGCGAACATCGCGAGCAGAAGGGCGGCACCGGCAAGGCGCCGCACCGGTTCAGAGAGAGTTGGCTTCACCACCGGGCAGGTTGTAGGTATCGGAACCGGGGAATGCCTCGGAAGGCTTGGGGATCGCGCGCCTGTGGATGGCGGCGAAGCTCAGGCAGCAGGCGGCGCCGACGATGGGGATGAGCCATACCAGGGCCAGCTGCCATGCGCGCTGCGGCCCCGAGTAGAAATCGCTGCGCAGCACCACGACCGTTGCGGCCAGGTCGCCCGCGAGGACCGCGGTGGCGATGGCTGCGAGGACGTAGGGGAGGGGGCCGTGCAATGGGTGTGCTCTGGGAAGGGGTCGAACGAATGTAGCGACGGGGTCGCGCGGGCGTCAACGGCCTGGAACAGATTGACACAGCAGAAACGTCTTCGCCCCGCGATGCGGCTTCAATGCGCGGCGACTTCGGCCGCCTCGTCCGGCAAGCTCCCCTTCGACTTCACGAACGCCTGCATGTGCTTCAGGAAGGCATTGGCCGCCGGCGTCAGTTCCGCGTCGCTGCGCGAATAGACGCCCATGCGCCGCTTGACCGTCGGCCGCACCAGCATGCGCGTCTGCACGCCGGTGCGGCGCGAGAGCTGGCGCACGTTGACCGGCAGCGCGGCCACGCCCATGCCCGCGGCCACCATGCTGATCAGCGTGGAGGAGAAGGTCGCGACATGCGCGGGCACCGGCCGCAGGCCGACGGAATCGAAGGCCGCGTCGGCCAGCGCGCGCGACGGGCTCTGGTCGGACAGGCTGATCAGCGGATGCCTGGCCAGCTCGCGCCAGGTGACGGCGCCGCGCTCCGCGAGCGGGTGGCCATCGGGCACCAGCGCCACCAGATGGTCCTGGTAGAGCGTGACCTCCGACAGCCCCGGCTCGCCTTCGACCAGCGTGCCGACGCCGAGGTCGACTTCGCCGCGGCGCACCTGGTCGCGGATCGTCTCCTCGAAGCCGTCCTTGAGGATGCACTGGATACCCGGATGGCGCTGCTGAAACGACTGGATCACCCAGGGCAGCAGCGTGGCCGCGATCACGATGGAGGCGGCCACCGTGACCCGGCCGCGCTTGACCTCGGCCAGCGCGCGCGATCCGGCGACGGCGGCCTCGAGGTCCTCGAGCGCCTTGCGCGCCAGCGGCAGGAACTCGGCGCCCGCTTCGGTCAGCTGGACCACGCGCGTGCTGCGGTAGAACAGCCGCAGGCCGATCTGCTCCTCGAGCTCCTTGACCAGCGTGGACAACGCGGAGGGCGAGAGGTGCATGCGTTCGGCCGCGCGGGCGAAGGCCCCGACCTCGGCCACCGCGAGAAAGGCGCGGATCTGGCGCAGCGTAATATTCATCTTTGGCGAATAATCGTTCGGATCATTCTGATTGTCCAAGCATTGCGCCGGTGCTGCAATGGCGCCGTCCATCGATCAGGAGCATCCCCATGACGACATCCGCCACGGCGAATACGGCCCCGCGCGCCGAAGACCGGCCCGCATCCTCGACCAGCCCGCGGCGCGTCGCCGCCGCGAGCCTGGTCGGCACCACGCTGGAGTTCTACGACCACTTCGTCTTCGGCACGGCGGCGGCGCTGGTGTTTCCGAAGCTGTTCTTCCCGCAGACCGATCCCTTCGTCGCGACCATCCTGTCGCTGCTGTCGTACGGCATCGCCTTCGTCGCGCGGCCGGTGGGCGCCGCGATCTTCGGCTCGCTGGGCGACAAGCTCGGGCGGCGCTTCGTGCTGGTCTCGACCTTGCTGGTCATGGGCCTGTCGACCTTCCTGATCGGGCTGCTGCCGACCTACGAGCACGTCGGGCTGCTCGCGCCGCTGCTGCTGGCGCTGCTGCGCTTCGCGCAAGGGCTCGCGCTGGGCGGCGAGTGGGGCGGCGCGGCCCTGATGGTCAACGAGTTCGATGCCAGCGGGCGCCGCCGCGGCTTCTACGGCAGCCTGGTGCAGGTCGCGAGCCCGATCGGCGTGCTGATCGCCAACGCGATGTTCGGCTTCATGAACACGGTCACCACCGACGCGCAGTTCATGGACTGGGGCTGGCGCGTGCCCTTCCTCGCGAGCATCCTGCTCGTGGGCATCGGCTATTTCATCCGCCGCACGATCGAGGAATCCCCGGTCTTCAGGAGCCTCGAGAAGAGCGCCCACAAGGCCGAGGCGCCGCTGGCCGAGACGCTGCGCAAGCACTGGCGCCAGGTGCTGCTGGCGATCGGGGTACGCGCCGGCGAGGGCGTCATCTGGTACGTGTTCTCGCTGCTGCTCCTGATCTACGTGCCGAACCGGCTCGGCCTGCCGCGGCAGGTGGCCTTGAACGCCGTGCTGTGGGGCGCCGCGGTCGGCGTGGTCGCGATCCCGCTGTTCGGCGCGCTGTCCGACCGCTTCGGCCGCAAGCCGATGTTGCTGCTCGGCGTGGCCGCCTCGATCGTCTGGTCGTTCGCGTACTTTCCGCTGCTGGAGACGCGCAATCCCTCGCTGGTGGTGTTGGCCTCGGTGATCGGCATGGTCTGCCAGGCTTCGCTGTGGGCGCCGCTCGCGGCCTTCATCCCCGACATGTTCGAGTCCAGGGTGCGGTGCACGGGCGCATCGCTGGGCTTCCAGCTCGCGGGCGTGTTCGGCGGCGCGCTCGCGCCCAGCATCTGCGTCTGGCTGCTCGACCGTTTCGACAGCCCGCTGTCGATCTCGATCTACTGCACCCTCGGCCTGCTGCTGATCGGGGTGTGCGTGGCGAAGGCGAAGGTGCAGCGATGAGCGAGGCGGTGCGCGACTTCATCGGCTACGGGCGCGTGCGTCCGGACTTCGAATGGCCGGGCGGGCGCCGCGTCGCGCTCAGCGTGGTCGTCAACTACGAGGAGGGCGCGGAGAACTGCGTGCTCGAGGGCGATACCTTTTCGGAGGTGCTCAACAGCGACGTGTCGGGCGCGACGGCGCGCGCCGGGCGCCGCAACCTGGTGGTGGAGTCGCACTACGAATACGGCAGCCGGGCCGGCCATTGGCGCATCCTCGACCTGCTCGCCGAATGCCGGGTGCCGGCCACCTACTTCGCGGTGTCGGGCGCGCTCGAGAAGCATCCCGAGGCCGCGCGATCGATCGTCGAGGCCGGACACGAGGTGGTCTCGCACGGCGCGCGATGGATCGACTACGACGAGGTGCCCGAGGCGACCGAGCGCGCGCACATGGTTCGTTCGCTCGACGTGCTCGAGCGCCTGTGCGGCGAACGCCCGGTCGGCTGGTACACCGGCCGCGTCAGCCCGCGCACGCGCGCGCTGGCCGTCGAGCAGGGGCTGCAGTACGACTCGGATGCCTACAACGACGACCTGCCGTACTGGACGCGGGTCGGCGACAAGCCGCATCTGGTGCTGCCCTACAGCTTCGACTGCAACGACATGCGCTTCGCCTCGGCGCCGGGCTTCGACACGCCCGACGACTTCACCGACCACCTGCGGCGCACGCTCGCCTGCCTGCGGCGCGAGGGCCGCCGGCAGGCGTCGATGATGTCGATCGGCCTGCACCTGCGCCTGGCCGGGCGGCCCGGGCGCACGGAGGCGCTGCGCGAGTTCCTGCTCGCGGCCTCCGAATTCCCCGATGTCTGGTTCTGCCGGCGGCGCGACATCGCGCAGTTCTGGCGGCATCGCTTTCCGGCCACGCCATGACGGCGAGGACGCTGTTCCTCAATCCGAACTCGAGCCGCGAGATCACGGCCACGCTGCGGCGCCACATCGCGCGTGGCGGCTGGCCGTCCGGGTGCTGGGCCATCGCCGAGGTCGAGGCGGCGCCACGGATCATCGGCTCCGCCGCCGACAACGCGCGAGCCGAGGCGGCGCTGGCGCGCGCGCTGCCGGGCCTGAGCGAGGGCTTCGACCGGGTGGTGGCGATGTCGTCGGTCGACACGGGCTACGAGATCGTGCGCGAGCGCTTCGGCGATGCGGCCCATGGTTTCACGCGCAGCGTGCTGGCGCTGCACCGCAAGCTCGGCCACCGGCTCGACATCGTGACCTTCGACCGCGGCATGACGGCGCTCTACGAGGCCGCCTTCGAGGCGACCGGCCATGCGGGCACGATCGACGGCTGGCAGGTGATCGATCTCGCGCCGGCCGTCATCGCCGCGCAGCCCGAGATCGCGCTGGATGCGCTGCGCGAGCGCTGCGAGGCCTTCGGCGGACGGCAGCCGGTCTTCGTGGTCGGCGTGGTCGGTCTGGCGCTTGCCGCGGGGCTGCGCGATGCCGGCATGCGGCAGGTGATCGATCCGGTGGCGGACCTGCTCGCCTGGCTCGGCGAGGGCTGAAGCGCCGACGGCCCGCTCAGCCCCAGCGCGCCAGTACCTCCGCAGCCGGCGTCGCCTCGCGCGCCGCCGGCCCCTGGATTCGCGAAGGCGTGCGCGAGAAACGCGGCGCCGGTGCCGGCTGCCGCACGCCTTCCACCTCGACGAAGGCCTCGCGCGCACTTTGGTGCGGATGCGCGGACGCCTCGCTCAGCGCGAGCACGGGCGCGACGCAGGCATCGCTGCCGTCGAACAGCGCGGTCCATTCGTCGCGGCTGCGGGTGCGGAACAGCCGCTCGAACTCGGCGCGCAGCGCGGGCCAGCGCGCGCGGTCGTGCTGCGCGTCGCGCAGCGCGGGGTCGACGCCCAGGCGTTCGCACAGTTCGGCGAAGAACTGCGGTTCGATCGGCCCGATGCAGACATGGCGGCCGTCGCCGGTGGCGTAGCTGCCGTAGTAGGGCGCGCCGCCGTCGAGCGCGTTGGTGCCGCGTTCCTCGCGGAAGGTGCCGCGCATCGCGCTGGTGGCGAACAGGCTCATCAGCGAGTTCACGCCGTCGACGATGGCCGCGTCGACCACCTGGCCCTGTCCCGAGCGCCGGCTTTCGAGCAGCGCGGCCAGGAGGCCGACGACGAGGTAGAGGCTGCCGCCGCCGTAGTCGCCCACGAGGTTCAGCGGCGGCACCGGCGCCCCGCCGGCCGGGCCGATGGCATGCAGCGCGCCGGTCAGCGCGATGTAGTTGATGTCGTGGCCCGCGGCCTGCGCGAGCGGGCCGTGCTGGCCCCAGCCGGTCATGCGGCCGTAGACCAGCCGCGGATTGCGCCGCAGCACCTCGTCGGGGCCCAGGCCCAGGCGCTCCATCACGCCGGGCCGGAAGCCCTCGACCAGCACGTCGGCACGCGCCAGCAGGCCCAGCACCTCCTCGCGCGAGCCCGGGTCCTTGAGGTCGGCCAGCACCACGGTGCGGCCGCGGCCCGTGATGTCGCTGCGGTCGCCGAGTCGGCGCGCGGGGCGGTCGATGGTGATCACGTCGGCGCCCATGTCCGACAGCAGCATGCAGGCGAAGGGCGCGGGCCCGAGGCCGGCGAATTCGATCACGCGCAGGCCGGCGAGCGGGCCGCTGGCCTCGCGGGGAGTGGAGGTGGGATTCATCGTGGGGAGGAAGGTGTGTGGGGGTTGCGTCGTGCCGCATGCCGCGCGATGCGCCAGCCGAACACGATCGCGGGCCCGAGCGTGATGCCCGGGCCCGGATAGGCGCCGCGCATGATCGAGGCCATGTCGTTGCCGCAGGCGTAGAGGCCCGCGATGGGCCGCCCGTCCGTGTCGAGCACGGCCCCGTCGGCATCGGTGGCGAGACCCGAGCTCGATGCGGCTTCGCCGGGCCAGACCGCCAGCGCGCAGAACGGCGCGTGCGCGATCGGGCCGAGGCAGGGGTTCGGTGCATGCGCCGCATCGCCGTTGAAGCGGCCGAGCTCGGTGCCGCCTTTGCCGAAGTCCGGGTCCTCGCCGGCTTCGGCATGGCGGTTGTGGCGCGCGATGGTGGCGGCGAGCGTGCGCGCATCGATGCCCAGCCGTGTGGCCAGTGCGTCGATGTCGTGCGCGAGCACGAGATAGCCCGATGCCTCGTGCCGCCGCAGCGCGCTCGCGCGCGTGCCGGGCGGGATCGTGCCGAGGCCGTAGGCGCGCACGAAGGCCGCGTCGCAGACCAGCCAGGCCGGCGGCGTCGATGCGCCGGGGCGCATGCGCGCGAGCAGGGCTTCGACGAAGTGGTGGTACGAGGCGCTCTCGTCGACGAAGCGGCGCCCGTCGGCATCGACGGCGATCAGCCCGGGCTTGGCGCGGTCGAGGTACAGGTGCGGAAAGAGCCCGGGTTCACCGCCGGCGCGCGGTGCCAGCGAAACGGGCTGCCAGAAGAAGTCGCCCCGATGGCGTTCGAGCCGGGCCCCGGCCCGCAGCGCGGCATCGAGGCCCTCGCCGCGGTTGCCTTCGAAGGACTGCGGCCGCAGCGTGCGCGGCGACACGCTGGCCGGCGCCAGCTGGGCGCGCAACGCCGCATGATGGCCGACACCGCCGGTAGCGAGCACCACGCCGAGGCGGCTCGCGATGCGCCGCGTCGATCCCTCGTGTTCGAACACGCCGCCGGTGACGCGGCCCGCCGAGATATCGAGTTGCCGCAGCCGCATGCCGAATCGCACCGGCACGCCGGCCTGGCGCAGGCTGAAGTACAGCCGCGCGACGAGCGCATTGCCCAGCACCAGGCGCGTGCCGCGCGCATGCGTGAGCCGGTCGCGCGCATGGCGCAGCACCAGCCGCGCGGCATGGCGGAAGTTCGCGACGCTGCGCCAGCGGTAGGCCAGGGCCTGCACGTCGGCCTTGTTGGCCATCATGCCGCCGAGCACCATGAACTCCGGCATCGGTGCGCGGATGCGTTCGAAGTCGCGGCCCAGCCGCCGGCCGTCGAAGGGCAGCGGCGAGAGAGCGCGGCCCGCCACGGCCGCGCCGGGCAGCGCGAGGTAGTCGGGGTGGCGGCCGGCCGAGGCGAAGCGCAGTTCCGAATGCGCTTCGAGGAAGGCGATCGCCTCGGGAGCACTCGCGAGATAGGCGGCGCGCAGCCCGCGCGGATCGTCCTCGCCGAGGATCGCGTCGAGATAGCGCGCTGCCTCGGCGGCCGAGTCGGCGAAGCCCGCCGCCGCGCCCTGCGCATTGCCGGGCACCCACAGCGTGCCGGCCGAGGTGGCGGTGGTGCCGCCGACCTGTTCGCCGGCCTCGCACAGCACCACGTCGAGGCCCATGAGCGCGCCCGCGAGCGCGGCGCTCATGCCGCCCGCGCCGGCGCCGATCACGAGCAGGTCGCAGGTGTCCGCCTCCTGAGCGCGGGTGCGCGCGGACTCAGGCACGCCGCCACTGCAGCAGCGCGTACGGCGGCTGCGCATCCGGATGGTGTTCGAACACGCCCTCGACCTCGGCACCGATCTCCACTGCCTGCATCGGATCGCCGAGCAGGTTGCCGACCATGCGCACCTTGCCGGCCCCGGGCAGCTCGACCAGCACCACGAGGTAGGCGCCATGCTCCTTGAGCGCCGCGTGCGCCGGATGCCAGACGCGCTCCCAGCTGTAGATGCGGCCGCGCGGCGCGACGTCCACCCAGGCGGGATCGAAGGCATGGCAGCGGTGGCAGATCCACTCGGGGCCGAACTGCCAGGTGCCGCAGTGGGTGCAGCGCTGCACGCGCACGACACCCTCGCGCAGGCCTTGCCAATAGGGTTCGGACAATCCATCGGGCTCCGACACGGGGATCGGCAGGCCCGCGGGCAAATAGCGTGTCTCGTCGTTCGTGTCGTTCACAGCACGTTCTCCGATGCCAGCAGCAGGTCGCTCGCGGGCGTGACCATCGGGCCGCCGATCACCAGCGCCACATCGCTGCGCGCCGCCTGGCTGGTCGAGCTGCCGCGCACCTGGCGCACCGCCTCGAGCACCAGCTCGAAGCCATGCATGTAGCACTCGGCGAGATTGCCGCCGCTGGTGTTCAGCGGCAGCCGGCCCGTGGGGGCGACGAGGTTCTCGAGCGAGAGGAAGTCGTTGGCCTCGCCGGGTTCGAAGAAGCCGTGCTCGGCCAATGCCATCGCCACGCCGCCGGTGAAGTTCTCGTAGCTCTGCACCACGCCCACGTCGGCCGGCGCGATGCCGGCCATGGCATAGAGGTCGGGGGCCACGGTGTCGAAGCCCGCGCTCGCATAGCGCGGCGCATTGTGCGGATGGGCGCCGGCGCGAAAGCCCGAGCCCGAGGCCGCGCCGAGCAGGTAGGCGGGCTTGTGCGCGAAGTCCTTCGCGCGCTCGGCCGCCACCAGCACGATCGCGGCAGCGCCGTCGTTCTCCATGCAGCAGTCGTACAGGTGGAAGGGCTCGGCGATCCAGCGCGAGGCGTCGTACTTCGCGGCGTCGAGCGGCTTGCCGTGCATCACGGCGCGCGGATTGGCCTGCGCATGGTGGTAGGAGGCGAGTGCGATGGCGCGCAGCGCCTCCTGCCGTACGCCGTGCTCGTGCATGAAGCGGCGCACGCGCATCGCGAAGCGCTGCGGCGGCGAGAGCACGCCGTGGGGCATCAGGTAGGCCTTCTCGCCGGAGATGGTGTCGATGCCGCCGACCTGTCCGAAGCGCCCGTGCTGGCCCTGCGCGAGCGCGCGGAACACGACCACGCAGTCGGCCAGCCCGGCCGCGATGGCGGCCGCGCCATTGGCCACCGCCGCCGCGCAGCCGCCACCACCGCCGCCCCACTGCATGGTGGCCGAGCGCAGGCGGTGGATGCCCAGCGCGGCCGCCAGCCGCGAGGCCTCGCTGCGGTCGTCGCTGTACGAGGCGAAGCCGTCGATCTCGCGCGGATCGAGGCCGGCGTCGGCGCAGGCGGCGAGGATGGCCTTGAGCGCGAGCTTGAACTCCGCGTCGGGCGACTGGCCGTGGCGGTAGTAGGCGGTCTCGCCGATGCCGACCACGGCGACCCGGCCGCGCAGCGTGCGGTTGGTCATGCGGGCGTGCCGGCGGGTTCGTGCCGCTCGGCGGGCGGGCCGAAGGCGCCGGCGCGCGCGAGCGCCGCGAAGCGCTGCTCGTCGTAGCCCAGCGCTTCGCGCAGCACCTCCTGCGTGTGCTGGCCGACGGTGGGCGCGGCCACCGGGTCGGCGATCGGCGTGCGCGAGTAGCGGATCGGCAGCGCCATGTTCGGTACCCAGCCCACCTGCGGATGCGGGATGCGCGTCACCAGCCGGCGCTCGCGCGCCTCGGGCGAGCGGATGGCCTCGCCGACGGAGCGCACCTGGCCGCAGGGCACGCCGGCGGCGCGCATGCGCGACTGCCAGTGCGACCAGGGCTCTTTCGCGAAAGCCTCGCCGAGCAGCGCGAACAGCACCTCGCGCCGCTGCGAGCGCTCGCGGCCGCTGGCATAGGCCGGGTCGGCGGCCACGTCGGGCCGTTCGAGCACCTGCGTCATCAGGCGCTGGAAGATCTTGTTGTTGCCGCAGTTGATGTAGAACGAGCCGTCCCGAGCCTCGAACACGCCCGAGGGGCAGGTGTCGGGGCTGGTGTTGCCGTGGCGCTGCGGCTCGGCGCCGCTGAACACGTGCTGCAGCGTCGCATAGCCGGTCATCAGCACCGCGTTGTCGAACAGCGCCACCTCCACCGCCTGGCCGCGGCCCGTGCGCTCGCGCGCCACCAGCGCGCCGAGGATCGCGTTGGCCGCCATCATCGCGGTGCTGATGTCCATCACCGGCGACAGCGCGCGCACGCCCTGGCGGTCGGCATAGCCGTTCATCGAGACGAAGCCGCTCTCGGCCTGCGCGATCGGATCGAAGCCCAGGCGGTCGGCGAAGGCGCCCTCGCGGCCGTACGCCGACACCGAGCAGTAGACGAGCTCGGGATTGGCCTTGCGGCAGCTCTCGTAGTCGAGCCCGAAGCGCTCCATCACGCCGGTGGAGAAGTTCTCGACCACGACGTCGGCGCTCGCGACCAGGGCGCGCGCCACCTCCAGGCCCTCGGGCGTCTTCAGGTCCAGTGCCACGCTGCGCTTGTTGCGGTTCGACCAGAGGAAGGGCGCGCCCTGCGCGAGCTCGGGATGCACCGGCGGGTACTGGCGGAAGTCGTCGCCGCGCCCGGGCGCCTCGATCTTGATCACGTCGGCGCCCATGTCGGCCAGGATCATGGTGGCGAAGGGGCCGGCGATGAAGTGGGTGAAGTCCACCACCTTGATGCCGGCCAGCGCCTGCGGCGCGCCCGCGGGGCGCGGCTGGTGCTCGGGGAAATCGGATTCCAGTTTTTCAAGCATGAGGGCGGTTCTCACATCTGGATGTTGGCCTTGCGCACGACCGGGCCCCACTGGCCCATCTCGTCGCGGATGAGCTTCTCGAGCTCTTGCGGCGTGCTGCTGCGCGCCTCGACGTTGCGCGCCGAGAACATCTTGCGCACCTCGGGCCGCGCGACCGCGGTCACGATCGCGTCGTGCAGCTTCGTGACGATCTCGTCGGGCGTGTCCTTCGGCGCGAGCACGCCGAACCAGGCCGAGCTGCGGAAGCCCGGCACCTCGTCGGCGATGGCCTGCAGACCCGGCACGGTCTCGGTGGCCTTGGGCGTGCCCACGGCCAGGTAGCGCACCCGGCCCGAGCTCACCAGCGTGGCGCCGTCCAGGCCGGTCACGAAGGCGGCCTGCAGCTGGCCGCCGGCGAAGGCGGTCATCATCGGCGCGCCGCCGTTGTAGGGGATGTGCTGCATGCGCAGGCCCGCGGCCTCGTTGAAGTACTCGGCCGTCAGGTGCGACAGCGAGCCGTTGCCGACCGAGCCGACGTTGAGCGCATTGCCGTTCTTTTTCGCGTAGGCGAGGAAGTCCTTCAGCGTCTTCGCCGGGCTGTCGGCGGGCACGGCCAGGATCATCGGCGTGATCGCGACGGTGGAGATCGGGCGCAGGTCCTTGAGCTCGTCGTAGGGCACCTTGCGCATCAGCGAGACCACCGCATTCGGGCCGGTGTTGCCGAACACCAGCGTGTAGCCGTCGGGCGCGGCCTTGGCCACGTAGTCGGTGCCGATGGTGCCGCCCGCACCGGGCTTGTTCTCGACGATCACGGTCTGGCCCAGCGTCTCGCTCATCGACTGCTGGATGGCGCGCGCGAGCTGGTCGGTGCTGCCGCCGGCGGCATAGGGCACGATCATGCGGATCGGCTTGTTCGGATAGCCGCCCTGCGCATGGGCGGGCAGGGCGCCGAGCACGAGCGCGGCGCAGGCGGCGCCCAGCAGCGCGCGGCGGGGGAAGAAAGAGCTTGTCATCGGGGGTCTCCTTGGGTTCGTGGGTGTCGTGTCAATCCGTGTCGCCGAGCACGCTCGACCAGTAGCTGCGCGCGCGGTCCATGTGGCGCAGGATCAGCAGCTGTGCCTTGGCCGCGTCGCGCGCGCGGATGTGGCCGAGCAGGCGGCGGTGGTCGAGCAGCGAGGCGCGACCCTGCACCGTGTCGGCGAACATCGCCTCGCGGCGCCGGCCGGTGAAGCGGTAGAAGGCATGCAGCACGCGCACCAGCACCGAGTTGTGGGTGGCATCGACCAGCGCGACATGGAACTCGGTGTCGGCCGCGGCGATGTTGCCGCCCTCGGCCAGCACCTGCTCGGTGCGCCGCAGCACGGCTTCCATGCGCGCGAGGTCGGCCTCGGTGCGGCGCTGGCAGGCCAGGCCCGCGGCCAGCACCTCGAGATGGCCGCGCACCTCCATCGTCTCGGCCACTTCCACCGGCGTGGGCACGGCGCCCATGTCGGTGAGCATCACCAGCGCCTCGAAGCTGCCTTCGCGCTCGACGTGCCGCAGGTAGATGCCCGAGTTGGGCCGCGATTCGACGATGCGCAGCGTGACCAGCGTGGCCAGCGCCTCGCGCACCGCGTTGCGGCCGACGCCGAGGCGCTCGGCGAGGTCGCGCTCGGAGGGCAGCCGGTCGCCCGGTTGCAGGCGCCGGTCGCGCAGGTAGGCGAGGATGCCGGCGATGGCGCCATTGCCGGCGCCCGCCGCATTGGAGGCGCTGGCTTCCTGCGGTTCCGCCGTGGTGTCGAGCCGGGTCGTCATGGACTGCTCCCTTGCCTCAGAGGTCCAGGACCAGCGTCTTCGAGCGCGAGCCCGAGCAGCAGATCATGATCGCCTCGTTCGACTGCTTCTCCTGCGCATCCAGGTAGTCGTCGCGATGGTCGGGCTCGCCCGCGATCACACGCGTGCGGCAGGTGCCGCAGACGCCGGCGCTGCAGGCATAGGGCACGTCGATGGCGTTGTCGAGCAGCGTGTCGAGGATGGTCTTGCCCGGTGCCACCGCGAGGCGCTGGCCGCTGCGCTCGAGCACCACCTCGTAGCCGCCCTCGGTGGCGGCCGCGCTGCCGGCGGCGAAGCGCTCGAAGTGCACCGTGTGCGCGGGCCGGCCGGCACAGGCCTCGACGAAGGCGTCGATCATGCGCGCCGGGCCGCAGCAGTACAGGTGCGCGCCGGCCGGCGCGTTGCGCACGATGGCCGCGATGTCCAGCCGCTCGGCGCGCGAGTCGCCGAAGCAGAACTCGACTTCGCCGCGGCCGCGTCCGCCCTGCATGGCGCGCAGCGTGTCGGCGAAGGCGGTCTCCTCGGGCGAGCGGCCCGCGTAGTGCAGCTGCCAGCGCCGGCCCAGTTCCTCGAGCCGGTGCAGCATCGACAGGATCGGCGTGATGCCGATGCCGCCGGCGATGAAGACCGAGTGCGCGGCCTCCTCGGCCAGCGCGAAGTCGTTGGCCGGCAGGCCGGCGCGCAAGCGGTCGCCCACGCGCGGCTGCGCATGCATCCAGGCCGAGCCGCCGCGGCCCTGTGCGTCGCGCTGCACCGCCACCACATAGCGCGCGGCATCCGAGGGCGCGTTGAGCAGCGAATAGCTGCGGATCATCTCGCGCGGCAGGTGCAGGTCGATGTGCGCGCCGGCCGTGAACGGCGGCAGCGGCCGGCCGTCGGCCGACACGAACTCGTACGACGCGATGCCGCGTGCCTCCAGCCGGATCTGGCGCAGGCACAGGTCCAGCGGCGCGGGATTGCCCAGGCTCATGGCGTGTAGCCGAAGTCGGCGCCCAGGCGCGCGGTCATCAGCTCGCGGCCCGATTCGCTCCAGGCCTCGCCGGCCGGCAGCGTGAGCGACACCGCGCGCACCATCGGCAGGTCGGGGTCCTCGATGCGCGGCGGGCGCTGCTGGCGCACCGAGAGGTTGCGCACCGTCTCGAGCAGCAGGCGCCGGGTCATCGCGATGCCGGTGTCGCTCATGCCCAGGTGCTCCTTCGAGCGGTCGTAGATCGGCGCCACGCCCGACTGGCAGGCCGCGTCCTGCACCCACAGGCCGGGCAGGCCCGAGAACCAGGTCTTGGTCTGCGCGTCGTAGTTGAAGAGGAAGGCGCTCTGCAGGTTGAACTTGGTCCAGTACTTCGCGAAGGGCTCGGTGGCCGGGCGCGGCGCATAGGCGTTGATGCTCGGGTGGCCGGTCTCGCGGCCGCCGTGGCCGTTGTCGAACAGCTTGCGCGTCTTCTCGTAGAACTTCTGCGCCGGCGTGTACGAGAACATGATGCACAGCGTGTGGTGGTCGTCCAGCGGCACCCAGGCGTGGCCGCTGAGCTCGGGGTAGTTCGACTGCGGCGGCACCAGCGTGTAGAAGGGCAGCAGGAACTGGTTGACGCGCCAGTAGTGCGTGTTCTCGTCGAGCACGCGCTTGGAGGCCACGCTCATGCCGAAGTCCTGGCGCTTGCATTCGAAGGTGGGCCGCAGGTCCTTCTTCGCGGTCCAGTCGCTGATCGCGCCCTGCTGGTCGATGCGCCCGTGCAGGATCGGCGCGTGGGCCGAGTCGATCTCGCCTTCCACGGCCTGCAGCCAATTGCATTCCTGCACGCGGAAGCTCACGTACACGTTCTCCTCGGGCACCAGGTTCCACTCGAGGTTCGGCAGCGCCGGCGGGTTCTCGCGGTCGGGCCCCATGTAGGTCCAGACGATGCCGTTGCGCTCGCGGCAGGGGTAGTTCTTGATCGTGACCGTGTCCTTGAGCCGGCTCTGCGCGGGCTCGGCCGGCGTGTCCTGCACGCGGCCGTCGACGCCGAACTTCCAGCCGTGGTAGATGCAGCGCACACCGCAGTCTTCGTTGCGGCCGAACACCAGCGGCGCGCCGCGGTGCGGGCAGGCATGGTCGATCAGGCCGACGCGGCCCTCGCTGTCGCGGAACGCGATCAGCTCCTCGCCGAGCAGGCGCACGCGCTGCGGCTGGCCGTCGGTCTCGAGGTCGCGGCTGGGCAGGAAGGGGATCCAGTAGAGGCGCATCAGCTCGCCCATGGGCGAGCCGGCGCCGACGCGCACGAGGGTTTCGTTGTCTTCTTGCGAGAGCATGGCTGCGGTTTTCCTTGTGGGGCAGGGCCATCCGACGTGGCGGATCACCTTGGATGACCAGATTGGTAGGACCAATGCTAAATTCGAGCCCGCGCGATGCAAAGCTTTTGTCTCAATAACCTTGTGAATGGATCAACCATAGATGGCTAAGGCGAGCGAGGTGGCAGCCGTCGCGCATGTCTTTCGCCGTGTCGCCAGCGCGAGCGCGCCGGCACGGTTAGGCTCCCTCGTCTTCATCCCGTTGCCCGAGCCATGACCACTTCCCCGCCCGTTCCCGCGCCGGATCTCGCCGCGGCCCTCGACACCGTGCTCGACGCGCGCTACAGCTGCCGCGGCTACCTCGCCGACCCGGTGCCGCGTGACGTCATCGACGCGATCCTGCGCGCCGCCCAGCGCACGGCCTCGTGGTGCAACTCGCAGCCCTGGCAGGTGATCGTGACCGGCGCGGCCGCCACCGAGCGCCTGCGCGCGGCGATGGCCACGCCCGAGGCGCTGGTCGACCAGGGTTTCGAGATCGCGCCGCCCGCGGAGTACCGCGGCGTCTACCGCGAGCGCCGCCGCGAATGCGGCTTCCAGCTCTACGACAGCGTGGGCATCGCCCATGGCGACCGCGAGGCCTCGGCGCGCCAGGGGCTGTTGAACTTCTCGTTCTTCGGCGCGCCGCACGTGGCGCTGATCCACACCGATGCCGCGCTCGGCGCCTATGGCGCGCTGGACTGCGGTGCCTACGTGTCGAACTTCATGCTGGCCGCGCGCAGCCGCGGCGTGGCGAGCATCGCGCAAGCCGCGCTCGCTTCGCGCGCGAAGTTCCTGCACCGCTGGTTCGACATCCCGGACGACCGTCAGGTGGTCTGCGGGATCTCCTTCGGCTACGAGGACCCGGCGCACCCGGCCAACGGTTTCCGCACCTCGCGCGCTACCGTCGGCGACGCCGCGCGCTGGGTCGAGGACTGATCCGGCGGCCCGCGCTCAGGGGCTGCGCTCGGCCAGGTAGTGGCGCGTGAGCACCGGTTCGTGCGGCACCTGGAAGCTGCGAGCGAGCGCCTCCAGCTCGTGGCGCGCCACGGTGGCCCGCGCGCGCTGGCGTAGGTAGTCGGCCCACGAGGTGACGATGAAGCGCTCGACGTAGCGGCTCGGGTCGTCGAGGTCGCGGTAGACGCGCCAGAAGGTGGCGCCGTCGCGCTTGCGCGGCACCGCGAGCTGCTGCACCGCGTCGAGGAAGCGCCGCGCGTCGGCATCGCGGATGCGGTAGACCACCTCGACGGCGACCGGCCCGGCCTCGAACTCGGGTTCGTGCTGCACTGAGAACTCCTCGTGCAGCGGCGCCAGCGTGACCTCGTCGTCCGCGCCCATGCGCAACGGATACGGCCGCGCCAGCGCGATGCTCGCGAGCATGCCCGCGGCCGACAGGCACAGTGCCGCGCTCAGGCCGATCAGCGAGGACATCGCGCCCCAGAGCGCGGAGCCGAGCGCGAAGGCGCCGAGCGAGCACAGCGTGTGCATCGACGCGGCGCGCGCCCGCACCCAGGATGGCGCGCTGGTCTGGGTGGCGGCGTTGAAGGTCGACATCATCGTCATCCACGCCGCGCCGCCGAGCACGAAGCTGGCGCATACGAGCGGCCGCCAGGTCGAGAGCGCGCCCACCAGCATCGCGCCCGAGAACACGAGGCAGCAGCCGGCGGCCAGCGCATCGAGCGAGAAGCGCGAACGGATGCGCCCGACGAAGAAGCCGGCGGCGACGGCGCCCGTGCCCAGGCAGGCCATCAGCAGGCCGTAGCCCGCCGCGCCCAGTCCGAGCCGCTGCTGCGCGATCACCGGCAGCAGGGCCCACAGGGCCGAGCCGAGCCCGCTGAAGCCGGCCGTGCGCACCAGCTGCGCGAAGATGGCGGGCGAATGGCGCGCATAGCGCAGCGCGCTGAGCATGCCGCCCCACAGCCGCTCGGCCGGCAGGCGCCCGGGCGAGGGCGGCCGCGGCGGCCAGCGCCGCGTGGCCCAGCTCATGCCGAAGGCGGTCAGCACCGCGACCGCGAACACGGCGGCGCCGCCGGTCAGCGCGAACAGCACGCCCGCGAGGCCGGGGCCGACGGCGCGCGCGCCGTTGAAGGTCATCGACACCAGCGTGATGGCCAGCGGCAGTTCGGTGCGCGCCACCGTGTCGCTGACGGCGGAGTTCCACGAGGGCGACTGCAGCGCCGTGCACACGCCCAGCAGGAAGGTGAAGAACAGCAGACCGCCCGGGCCGATCCAGCCGGCCAGCGCGAGCAGCGTGAGCGTCAGCGCGGCGAGCCCGTAGACGCCCTGGATGCGCAGCATCAGCCGCCGGCGGTCGATGGTGTCGGCCAGCACGCCGGCGGGCAGCGACAGCAGGAACATCGGCAGGAAGGAGGCGGTCTGGACCAGCGCCGAGAGGAAGGACGAGGCCGTGAGCTCGATCATCAGCCACGAGGCCGCCATGTTCTGCATCGCATTGCCGACGAAGAACAGGCTGCCGGCGCCCCAGAGCCCGCGGAAGGCGGGCTGGGCGAGCGGACTCCAGAGCGAGGCTGCGTTCGGGGCGGTGGGAGTGCTGGGATTCAAGCGCGGGGCGATCGGCGGCGGGCGAGGCAAATCATATAGATGCACGCGCCGGCCCGCTCGCGGCGCACCCGGCCAACGGTTTCCGCACCTCGCGCGCGGCCGTCGGCGACGCCGCGCGCTGGGTCGAGGAGCGACCTCGTAGCGAACCGGCGGCGCCGCTCAGTCTTTGCCGCGTCGCTCCTGTGTCGCGACCGGAGGCGGCAGCGCACCGCGCACCACCTGCTGGAGCTGGCGCACCGAAGGCAGCTTGCCGCGCAGTTCGCTCGGTAGGGCCGCCTGCAACTGGTACTCCGCCACGCCGATAGGATTGGTCTTGCTGCGCAGGGCGAACTCGACCTCCAGGTTGTCCTTCTCGGCGCACAGGATGATGCCGATCGACGGGGCGTCGCCGGGCGCGCGCTCCCTGTCGTTGAGCAGGTTGAGATAGAAGTCCATCTTGCCCGCGTACTCGGGTTCGAAGGAGCCGACCTTCAGTTCCACGGCGACCAGGGCCTTGAGGAAGCGGTGGTAGAAGAGCAGGTCGATGAAGTATTCCTTGCGTCCCAGCACGAGGCGGTGCTGGCGGCCGATGAAGCAGAAGCCGTAGCCCAGTTCGAGGATGAAGTCGCGCAGCCTGTCGAGGAGCCGGGTTTCCAGTTCGCGTTCCTTCACCGCCTGGCGGATGCCCAGGAACTCGAGGCTGTAGCTGCTCTTGAGGACCTCCTCGGCCTGCCCGGCCATGGCGGGCGGCAGCACCCGCGGGAAATTGTGGCTCTTGCCCTCCGCGCGCGAGCGTTCCCAGGCGCCGGCCTTGATCTGGTTGAGCAGGACGTTGCGGCTCCAACCCAGCGCGGCGCTGGCGCGCAGGTAGTACAGGCGCTGTGCCGGGTCGGCGGTCTTGCCCAGAATCTGCAGGTGGTGGCCCCAGGGGATTTCTGCGACGAGCTGTCGCAGAGAGTCGTTGCCGCCGAAAACCGTGGGTTTCCGCTTGTCGGCGGAGCGTCCGATGCTTCGGCCCGAACCCTTGCCCTTCGGAATTTCTGCGACAAGCTGTCGCAGAAATCCGGGCTCGCTGTAAGCCTCGACCATGCGCCGCATGTCCCAGACATTGCGTGCCGAGAAACCCTGTGTGCCGGGAAAGGCCGCGCGCAGGTCCCGGGCGATCCGCTCGACCACGGCCTGGCCCCAGCCGTTCGTCTGCTGCTTGTCGAGGATGGCTTCGCCGATGTCCCAGTACAAAGCGATCAGGCCGTGATTGACCGCGCGGGCCGCGGACTGGCGGGCTGCCGCGACACGCTCCTTGAGCGCCTCGATGAAGGATGCGTAGTCGGCAGCTTCGCCGCTGGGCAAGGTCATGCGTGCACTATAGGGTAGCCCCACTGCGCCGCATGCGGCGCCCGCTCAGACCTTGATGCGCCCGGTCGCGACCAGCTTCTGCGTCAGCGCCAGCTGCTCGGCCAGGAAGCTCGACAGCTTCTGCGGGCCCCAGCCGGCGGGCTCGAAGCCCAGCTCGAGCAGCTTGGGCGCCACGTCGGGCAGCTTCACGATGCGCGTCATCTCGGCATCGAGCTTGTCGATGATGGCCTTGGGCGTGGAGGCCGGCGCGAACAGCGCGCCGAAGCCCGGCATGTTCACGTCGGGGAAGCCGGCCTCGGCGAAGGTGGGCACGTCGGGATAGAGCGGAAAGCGCGTCGGGCTCGCGACCGCCAGCGCGCGGATCTTGCCCGGGTAGCGCGACACGCCGCCCAGCGAGACCACGGCGGTGTCGATCTGGCCGCCGATCAGGTCCTGCAGCGCCGGCGCCTCGCCCTTGTAGGGCACGTGCACGGTGTCTATGCCCGCGGCCATGTTCAGCAGTTCGCCCACGAAGTTGCCGCCCGAGCCGGGGCCGTAGGAGCCGTACGAGACCTTGCCGGGCCTGGACTTCGCCAGCGCCACCAGTTGGTCGAGCGTCCTGACGTTGAGCGATTCGCGCACGCCGATGGCGATGGGCGTGAGCGCGAGCATGTTGATGGGCGCGAGATCGGCGAGCTTGTAGGGCTGCTGAGCGGGCTGCAGCACCAGGTTGCTGATCAGCGCGCTGTAGCTGACGCCGAGCGTGTAGCCGTCGGGCGTGGCGCGCGCGACCGCGGAAGCCGCGATCGCGCCGCTCGCGCCGGCCCTCGACTCGACGATGCACGGCTGGCCCCAGGCCTCGGTGAGCTTCTGCCCGATGACCCGCATCATCGTGTCGTGCCCGCCGCCGGCCGGCGTGGGAATGATGAACTTGATGACGTTGTCGGGATAGCCCGGCGCGGCGCGCGCGGCCAGGGGAAAGGCGGGCAGCGCCGAGGCGCCCAGCAGGCCGAGGCCGGTGGCCAGCGCGTGGCGGCGGGAGTGGGTCATGAGGCTTGTCTCCTGGTCGGATGGTTTGTGATGTAATTGGTTGAACCATAGCGAAAGCCTTGTCGATGGTCAATTGACGTCAGCGCCAGGAAGGGCACACTATCGGCTCGGCATCCAGCCATCGACGTTCGTGATCCAGAGGAGGAAAGGAGCCATGTCGGAATCCGCACCAGTCTTCGCGCCCGTGCGCATGCGCCGCGCCTTCGAGGCGATTTGCGACCAGATCCGCCAGCAGGTGGTGGAGGGCGTGCTGAGCGCCGGCGACCGCCTGCCCAGCGAGCGCGAGCTGTCCGAGCAGTTCGGCGTGAGCCGCAGCGGCGTGCGGGAGGCGCTGCGCAGCCTCGAGATGGCCGGCATGGTCGAGGCGGTGACCGGCATCAACGGCGGCTTCTACATCAAGCAGTCGCATCCCGAGGGCATCACGCAGGCGGTGCGCGACATGGTGGCGCTCAAGCAGGTGCCGGTGTCGGACCTGACCGAGGCCCGCATCCTGCTGTGCGGGCTGGCGATCCGGCTGGCCTGCGAACGCGCGACCGAAGAGGACTTCGCCGCCATCGAGGCCGACATCGAGCGCTTCGCCGAGCTGGTGAAGCAGGGCCGGCCGGTGCGCGACAGCGGCCAGATCACGGAGTTCTATCGCCTGATCGGCCGCGCCACCCACAACGAGGTGATCGTGATGCTGATCGATGCCTTGTCGGAAATACTGCGCGGCCTGATCGCGCAGCTGCAGACGCCGCACAGCAACGTGGTGCAGGTGCGCCGCAAGGTGCTGCGCCTGATGCGCGAGCGCGATGCGGACAAGGCCGGCGCCGCGCTGGCCAAGCACCTCAACGCACTGAACGCGCTGCTGCTCGAGATGGAGCGCAAGAAGCCGGCACGCTGAGCCGCGCCGGCCCGGGGCGCGTTCAGCGCGGCAGGCCGAGCCCGCGCTGCGCGATCAGGCTGCGCTGGATCTCGTTGGTGCCGATGCTGATTACCCACATCAGCGCATGGCGCAGGTTCTGCTCGATGCGCCCGCGCAGCACCGCGCCGGGGCTGCCCTCGCCGAGCGTGCCTTCCATGCCGAGCAGGTCGAGCGCCACCTCGCCGAAGCGCTCCATCAGCTCGCCCGAGTAGACCTTGCTCGCGGCCGCGTCGTGCAGCGGCGTCTCGCCCGCGTCGACGCGCTCGGCGCAGTGCATCATCATGCGGCGCCCGGCCTCGATCTGCCCCGCCAGGTCGGCGATGCGCTCGCGCACCAGCGGATCGAGGCGCATCGGCCGGCCGTCGGCACCCGTCGCGCCGCGCAGGTGCTCGCACAGCTGCTCGAAGGCATGGGCCACCTTCATCACGATGCCGCCGCCGATGAAGCCGCGCTCGGTGGCCAGCGCCCCGACCAGCACCTTCCAGCCGCCGTGGAGCTCGCCCACCATCGCCTCGGCCGGCACGCGCACGCCGTCGTAGAAGACATTGGCGAAGCTGCCGCCGTACATCGTGGTCGAGGTGCGGATGGTGATGCCGGGCGTGTCCATCGGCACGATGAACAGGCTCAGGCCAGCATGCGGCGGGCTCGCCTCGGGGTCGGTGCGCGTGGCCAGCAGCATGTAGTCGCCCCAGTAGGTGGTGGTCCAGATCTTCTGGCCGTCGATCACGTAGTGGTCGCCGTCGCGTACCGCGCGGGTGCGCATCGACGCGAGGTCGGAGCCCGCGTCGGGCTCGCTGTAGCCCATGCCGTAGATCGCCTCGCCGCGCAGGATCTCGGGCAGGTAGCGCGCCTGCTGCGCCGCGCTGCCGTGCACCTGCAGCATCGCTGCCTGCACCGGCGCGCCCACGCGCGGCGCCTCGGCGCGTTCCATCTCCTCGACGAAGGCCAGTTGCTCGAAGGCGCCGCGCGCCTGGCCGCCGAAGCGTTGCGGCCACGAGAGACCGATCCAGCCGGTGCGCCCGAGTTCGTGCGCGAACTCGCGGTCGTACTCGCGCGCCTTGAAGTCCAGCGCCTCGTGCGCGGCCTTGCGCTCGCCCGACCAGTGCGTCTGCAACCAGGCGCGCACCTCCTCGCGAAAGGCGTTACCGGCCGGGCCCAGGTCGTATTCGGGCAGCGTGCGCGGCGTGTCGCCGAGGAAGTGATCGGCCAGCGCCTCGCGCGCGCGGCGCCCTCCGCCGTGGCGCAGCACGTCGAGGTGCACCTGCTTGAAATGGCGCGGCGCCTCGTGCTCCTCGCTGTAGCCGATGGCGCCGAAGGTGTGCTGCGTTTCCAGCGACACCCGCCGCAGCGTCGTCGCGGCCAGCGCGCAGGCCGCTTCGGCGAACACGCGCCAGTTGTCGGCGCCGAGGTCGTGCTGCCGCGCGGCGCCGGCCTGCGTGAGCCGTGCGCCCAGCAGCGCGATGTGGCTGTCGGCGAGCTTGTGCTGGATCGCCTGGAAGCTGCCAATCGGGCGGCCGAACTGCCGGCGCTCGCCCGCATAGGCCACGGCGAGCTCGAAGGCGCGTTCGGCGGCGCCGGTGGCGCGCGCGCACAGCGCGAGGCGGGCCATCGCGTGCAGCGCGCCGAGCTGCTCCTCTGACAGTGCGAGGACGGTGGCCGCGATCCCGTCCAGCGCGACGCGGAACAGTCCCTGCGTTCCCATCGCTGGCGTGGCCTCGATGCGCACGCCCACCGCGCGCAGGTCGACGAGCGCGAGCGCGGGGCCGTCCACCACCACCGCAAGGTGGGTGGCGCTGTCGGCATGCTCGACGAAGGCGAGTTCGCCGTGGAGCCTGCCGTCGTCGTCGATGCGCGCCTGGCCCGCGCCGCGGTCGCCGTCGAAGGCGCCGAAGCACAGCACCACGCGCGCCTCGCCGGCGCGCTGCAGCGCGAGCAGCGCGGGTTCCTCGCCCTGTGGCGTGCGTGGCGCCGCGAGGTTCAGCAGCGTGCCGTGATGCAGCGGCAGGGTGCAACCCGCGCGGCCCAGTTCCTCCATGACCAGCGCGATCTCGCGCAGGCCGCCCTCCGAGGGATCCGATCCCAATGCGGCAAGGCCCTGGGCCGCGAGCTGCTGCCACAGCGCCTGCACGTGCCCGGGTTCGCGTGCCCATGGCACGGCGGTGGCGGGCGGCCAGTGGCGCTCGAGGAAGCCGCGCACCGAGTCGCGCAGCAGGGCGCGCTCTTCGTCGCCGGGAAGGGTGGTCGGGGGCATGGGCGTGTCTCTCCTGGATCTCGGAAAATTTTAATGGTAGAACCATTAATGAGATCCGGCAACCGCCATGATCGCGAGGGCTCGACCCGCAGCGGCCTGCGCAACGCGGCCCCTTATCATTTGGCTCAAAGGTCCAACTTTTAGTTTTTCCAACGGAGGATTCCCCATGGACGCCAAAGAACCGTCGCCGCCCGCGGCCGACGCACGGAGCGCCAAGTTCCAGCCCATCCGTTCCGCGCGTGCCTTCGAGGAGATCGCCCAGCAGATCCGCGGCGAGCTGTCGCAGGGCCGGCTCAAGGTCGGCACGCGGCTGCCATCGGAGCGTGCCCTGTCCGAGCAGTTCGGCGTGTCGCGCAACACGCTGCGCGAGGCGCTGCGCTCGCTCGAGCATGCGGGCCTGATCCGGCTGCAGAAGGGCGCCAGCGGCGGCGCCTTCATCAGCGGGCGCAGCGGCGACGCCATCGCCACCGGCCTGATGGACATGTACCACATGGGCGCGATCCAGCCGGCGCAGCTCACCGAGGCGCGCATCTGGCTCGAATCGATCCTGGTGCGCGAGGCCTGCGCGCGCGCCACGCCCGCCGATCTCGAGGCGCTGGCGGCCAACATCGACGCGGCCGAGGAAGCGCTGCGGCGCGACGACTTCCCCGCGCGCGCGGCGACCAACCTCGAGTTCCACCGCATCCTCGCGCGCATGACCGGCAATCCGATCATGGTGATCGTGATGAACGGCGTGCTCAACGTGCTGGCCGAATTCATCGGCCAGATCGGCCACGAGGAGAACGCCTACGTGCTGCCCTCGCGCCGCCGCTTCCTCAAGCACCTCGCGGCCAAGGACGCCGACGCGGCCGCGGCGGAGATGGAATCGAGCCTCAAGCGACTGCAGCGCAGCTATCTGTCGAAGGTGGGCGAGGACGCCGCGCAGGATGCCCCGGCCGCCGCGCCCGCCGCGCCGCGCAAGGCGGCGGCAAGGGCGCCGGCCGAAAAGCCCGCCACCAAGCCGGCGGCCAAATCCGCCACCCGCGCCCCGAAGACCGCGCGCTGAACCCGCGCGGCACGCGCCGCCACGCCTTCGTCCCATCCGCAGAGGACCGCCCGCCGCAAGGCGCGCGGTCCTTTCTTCTTGCGCGCCCGGCAGGTGAATCCCGCTTGACAGTGCCATGGTTGATTCCTAGGATCAATAAATGGTTGAACCAAATATCAAGCAAATGACACAGAACGACGACAAGCCGTCGACCGGCGAGCTGCTCGCCGTGCTGCTGGCGCGCGACTTCGCCGATGGCGAGAAGGTCATCATCGGCACCAACTCCGACATCCAGCTCGCCGCCTGCAACCTCGCGCGCGAGATGCAGGCGCCGCGGCTGTGGTGGATCTCGGGGCCCGGCGGCATGGTGAACCCGGTGCGCGACCACCTGCTGTCCACGGCCGACTCGGAGAACATCGAGTCCTCCGAGGCCTGGATGGACCTGCCGAACATGATCGATTTCATCGACTGGAAGATCCACTTCTTCGACTTCGCGATCCTCTCGGCGCTGCAGGTCGACCGCTTCGGCAACATCAACACGGTGGTGGTCGGCGACCAGGCCCGGCCCAGGGTGCGCGGCCCCGGCACGGTGGGCATCAGTGCGCTGTGCGGACTCGCCAGGCGCTTCTATGTCGCGCTCACGCGCCACGATCCGGGCGCCTTCGTGCCGCGCGTCGACTTCCTCTGCGGACCGGGCCACATGGAAGGCGGCAACTCGCGCGAGGAGGCCGGTCTGCCGCCGGGCGGGCCGCGCCTGGTGGTGTCGCCGCTGGGCGTGTTCGATTTCGAGCCCGTGAGCAAGGCCATGCGCGTGCGCTCGATCCATCCGGGCGTGACGCTCGAGCAGATCCGCAAGGCCACCGGCTTCGAGCTGGTGGTGGAGGGCACGCCGCCCCTCACGCGCATGCCCGAACCCGAGGAGCTGCGCCTGCTGCGCACCCGTGTCGACACGCGCGGCACCCTGCGCCGCAAGTTCCCCTGAAGAGACGAGCCATGAGCCCCAACAACAAAAGCAAGCTGACCACCCTCGACGAGGCCGTGTCGGTCATCCAGGACGGCCAACGCGTCGGCCTGGGCGGCTGGATCTTCAATGCCCAGCCGATGGCGCTGGTGCGCGCGCTGATCCGCAAGGGCGCGCGCGACCTCGACCTGGTGCCCGCTCCCGGCTCGATCGCGCCCGACATGCTGATCGGCGCCGGCTGTGCGCGCAGCACCGCCTGCGTGTTCATCAGCTTCGAGCAGTTCGGCCTCGCGCCGCACTTCCGCCGCCGCGCCGAGTCCGGCACGCTGAAGGTCTACGAGCTCGACGGACCCGGCATCGCCGGAGGCTTGCGCGCCGGCATCTGCGACATGCCCTGGACCGCGATCCCCGACCTGGGCACCGACCTGCCGCGCCACACGCCCGAGCACTACTGGCCGCTGCCCTCGAAGCCCGGCGAGCGCAAGATGCTCGCCGCCGCCGCGATCAAGCCCGACGTGTGCCTGCTCCACGCGCAGCAGGCCGACGAATACGGCAACGTGCAGTACCTCGCCACGCCCTTCTTCGACGCGATGCTCGCGCAGGCCTCGCGCCACGTGATCGTCTCGGTGGACCGCATCGTGTCGTCCGACACCATCCGCCGCTCGAACCACCTGACCAAGCTGCCGAGCGTGATGGTCGACGCGGTGGTGGAGGCGCCCTATGGCGCCCACCCGAGCGCCTCGCCCACGCTGTACCGCGCCGACGAGCGCCACCTGCGCGAGTACGTGAAGGCGAGCGCCGACGACGCGGCCTTCGAGGCCTACCTCGCGCGCTATGCGCGCGGCACCGCGGCGCATGCCGATTACCTCGACGCGCTCGGCGGCTCGCGCCTCGCCGGCCTCGCCGTGACGGAGAGCAACCTTGGCTGAGCCGACCAACAACTCCGCCGCCGCGAAGCCCGGCGTGCTCGACGGCGTGCGCGTGCTCGACTTCACCGCGATGATGTCGGGCCCCTACTGCACGCGGCTGATGGCCGACCTCGGTGCCGAGGTCATCAAGGTGGAGCCGCCCGAGGGCGACCACATCCGGCTGCGGCCGCCGCGGCGCCAGGGCCGCAGCACCTACTTCGCGCAGCTCAACGCCGGCAAGAAGAGCCTCGCGCTCGACCTCAAGAAGCCCGAGGCGGTGGCGCTGGTGCGCGAGTTGGTCGCCCAGTGCGACGTGCTGGTGGAGAACTACCGCCCCGGCGTGATGCAGCGCCTGGGCCTGGACTACGCGACGCTCTCGGCGCTGAACCCGCGGCTGGTGTACTGCTCGATCTCGGGCTTCGGGCAGCAGGGTTCCTGGTCGGGCCGCAGCGCCTACGCGCCGGTGCTGCACGCGGCCAGCGGCTACGACATGGCCAACCTCGACTACCAGGAGGGCGACGTCGAGCGGCCGCTGAAGAACGGCATCTTCGTGGCCGACGTGCTCGGCGGCTCGCTGGCCTTCGGCGCGATCCAGAGCGCGCTGTTCCGCGCCGCGCGCACCGGGGAGGGCGACCACATCGACCTCGCGCTGATGGATGCGATGCTGGGCCTGCTCGTCTACGAGTGCCAGGAGGCGCAGTTCCCGGCCGAGCGGCGTCGCCCGCTCTACCGCCCCACCAAGGCGAAGGATGGTTTCCTGCTGATCGCGCCCGTGAGCCAGAACAACTTCGAGGCGCTGGCGCGCGGCACCGGCCATCCCGAATGGATCACCGACGCGCGCTTCGCGACCAGCCAGGAGCGCGAGCACCACTGGGGCGCGCTGATGCAGCTGCTCGACGACTGGGCCGCCGATCGCAGCGCCGCGCAATGCGAGGCCGAGATGAATGCCGCGGGCGTGCCGTGCTCGCGCTACTTCACCGTGCGCGAAGCGATGAAGCTGCCGCCGCTGGTGGAGCGCCAGGCCTTCCAGACCATCGACGACGGCGCCGGCGCGTTCCAGGTGCCCAACCCCGCCTTCCGCTTCGCCCGCACCGCGGCGCATGCGCGCGGCAGCGTGTCCGAGCTCGGCGCCGACGGCCCCGCGCTGCTGGGCAGCCTGCTCGGGCTCGGCGAGGAGCGCATCGCGGCGCTGCGCGAGAGCCGCGCGCTGCACGTGCGCGGCTGAGACACACAACGAAGGAGACAGACATGATGAAGAGTTGGATGCGCCTTCCGCGAGTCGCCGGCAAGGCAGGGGGCCCGGCGCGAGCCGCGGCCCGCGGCTTCTGGGCCGCGTTGCTCGCGGCCGGCGCGCTCGTGCTGCCGCAGGCCGGCATCGCGCAGTCCGCGGTGTCGGATTTCCCGAACCGCCCGATCACCATCGTCGTGCCCTATCCGCCGGGCGGCACCACCGACGTGCTCGCGCGCGTGCTGCAGGAACCGATGCAGCGCTTCCTCAAGCAGCCCGTGATCATCGAGAACAAGGCCGGCGCCTCGGCCGTGCTGGGCACCAAGTTCGTTGCCAAGGCGCCGGCCAACGGCTACACGCTGCTGTTCCCCAACAACGGCCTGGTGATCTCGCCGCAGGTCTCGAAGGAGGCCGACTACGCGCCGCTGAAGGACTTCGCGCCGGTGTCGCTGGTCTCGCTGCAGCCGATGATCCTCGCGATCAATCCCTCGGTGCCCGCGAAGTCGGTGCAGGAGCTGATCGATTACGCGAAGGCCAATCCGCGCAAGCTCGACTTCGCGACCGCCGGGCCGGCCTCCTTCGGCCACCTCGCGACCGAGCTCTTCAGCCGGCGCGCCGGCATCGAGATGACCCACATCCCCTACAAGGGCCAGGCGCCGACCACGCAGGCGATCCTGACCGGCGAGTCGAAGGTGCTGCTGAGCACCAGTTCGTCGCAGATGAATGCCTTCATCAAGGAGGGCAGGGTGCGCCTGCTCGGCGTGTCCTCGCTGCAGCCCTCGCCGCTCGCGCCCGGCGCGCCGCCGATCGCCAACACCCTGCCGGGCTTCAATCCCGAGGTCTGGTTCGGCCTGTTCGCCCCGGCCGGCACGCCGCGCGAGGTGGTGGCCCGGCTCAACGACGCGATCGTGAAGTCGCTGGCGCTGCCCGAGGTGAAGGAGAAGTTCGACACCGCCGGCGCGGCGGCCACCGGCAGCACGCCCGAGCAGCTGGGGGCGCGGATCGCGGAGGAGTATGCGACGTGGACCTCGGTGATTCGTGAGGCCAACATCAGGACCGACTAGCAGGCTGTTGAAATTCGATGTTGCAGACGTCGATTGGTTAGCTTGATCAGGCGGTTGAAGCCGAATTGGCCAGGATCTGGCTGTTGGCTTCGACCGATGAGGCTTGGCGCAGGCGCAGCAAGTGGCGCGCAGGGGCCGCTCGGCGGCTCATTGCGCAGCCCCTTGAGGCCCGATGCACAGCATTCGAGCCATCCGCACGATATTGCTGGCCGTCATGGTGAGCTTGAATTGCTGGTCAACGCGCTGGAGTCCGCGATACATCGTCTGTCGTATCCGCCCTACCGTCTTTGCCCAGCCGAAGTGCTCTTCGATGCGCTTGCGCACGACCTGGCTGGCAGCGTAGCCGGCGTGACGGGTCGTTCGTCCATCGACGGCGCTGCCGCCCCAACGAGTCGTGTGGCTGGCCACGTGCGGCGTCACGCCGCGCTTGCGGCAACCGGCAATGAAGTCTCGCGTGTCGTAGCCTTTATCGGCCGCGACCGTCTTGCGGTGCGCTCCGGGGACGGTGTCGAGCATCGTCAATGCCGCCGAGCGCTCGCCGTAGCCGTCAGCGTACGTGACCACAGCGCCAACGACCAGACCATTACGGTTCTCCATCAGTACATGACCTTGATACGCCAGGATCGCTGCAGTGCTGGCACCCTTGCGGAACAGTCTGGCATCCGGATCTGTCTTGCTCTGGTGCGTATCGTTGCTGCGTGATCGACCCTTCCAATCGCGCTCCTGGTTGCGGCCTGCCGGGCCGCCGCCCGCTCCGGGTCCATCGCTGTCCTTGGGCAAGAAGCTCTTGTGACTGGCCCAGGCCTGGATGAGCGTTCCGTCCACTGAGAAGTGCTCGCGGCTCAGCAGCTTGCGCTTGTCGGCCAGTCGCATCACCTCGGCGAAGAAGCTCTCCACGACAGCGTGCTCCAACAGGCGATCGCGGTTCTTGGAAAAGACTGAGTGGTCCCAGACCTCGTCATCGATGGCCAGCCCAATGAACCAACGAAACAGCAGGTTGTAGCGAATCTGTTCCATCAGTTGTCGCTCGCTGCGCACGGAGAAGAACACCTGGATCAGCATTGCCCGTAGCAGCTTCTCGGGGGCGATCGATGCTCGCCCGGTCTCGGCGTAGATTGTGTTGAATAGTCCATTCAAGCCGACCAGCGCCTCATTAACCAGCCCGTGGATGGACCGCAGCGGATGGTCTGGCGGCACGAAGTCGTCGAGCTTGGCCAGCGTGAACAAGCCTTCCTGCATTCCATCTGATCCGCGCATTGGTCTCACCCAGGTCGTTGCATCGGTTCAACCGTACCAGCATCAGCCTCTTCCCGAACCGGCAGTTCCCCGGAGAAATTCAACAGCCTGCTAGGCGATCTGCCGGGAGATTTCCCGTGCGGCGCTCAGCAACCCCCGCGGTACCTCGGCGTCCCAGTCGGACGACAGGCGCCGCGCATCCGAGGTGAGCGACAGCGCCATGACCATGTGGCCCTCGGCATCGAGGATGGGTGCGCTGAAGGCATTCACGGCCACCTGGTGGATCGGTGACGGTGCATCCCCGATCGCGCGCGCCAGGCCTCGGGCGCGCGCCTCGGTCAGCGTCGCGTCGAATCGCGCGCGCCGCTCGGCCGCGCTCTCGCCGGCCTGGCTCCAGGCGTGCAGGTCTTCCTCGATCATCGGCCGCGTCATCTCCTCGGGCAGGAAGGCCGCGAACGCACGCCCCGTCGCGGAGCGCGTGATGCTCATCACCAGGCCCGGGCGCAGCTGGTCGCTGACCGGGCGGCGCGAAGGTTCCCAGTGCACCGCCGTCGGTCCGTGGTTGCCCCACACCGCCAGGCACAGCGTGTGTTGCCCCAGGCGCTCGGCGATCGCGGGCAGCGCGGCGGTTGCCGTGCGAATGGCCTGCAGGTCCACCGGCCTCGAGGTGCCCAGGCGCAGGGCCGTGGGGCCGAGGTCGTGCGCGTAGGCCACCATGTACTTGCCGCGGCCGAAGGCCAGCGGCCGTCGGCCCGACTGCGCGATGCGCTCCACGCGGCCCATGAACACCACGTGGTCGCCGCCCGGATAGGCTGCGATCTTCGTGCACTCCAGGTGCGCGGCCACGCCCTCCAGGACCGGCACGCCGCCCACTCCCTGCGCATGCGCGATGCCGTCGAACTTGTCGTCGCGCGACTTCGCGAAGTGGTTCGACAGCGCGATCTGGTCGTCGGCGAGGATGTTGATCGCGAAATGCCCGCTGTCCTGGAAGGCCGAGTGGCTGCGCGAGGAGAGCGACTGGCTCCACAGCACCAGCGGCGGATCCAGCGAGACCGAGCTGAAGGAATTGGCCGTGACGCCATGCGTCTGGCCGTCGGGCGCGCGGGTGGTCACCACCGTCACGCCGGTCACGAAGGTGCCCAGCACGTCGCGCAATTGCCTGGGTTCGAAGGTCGCTGTCGCTTCCATGGTTGTCTCCAACGTCGGTTTCAATGCGCTGGAAGTCTAGGAAGCAGGCAGGACCGCAACAATTCGAGTCTCGCGATGGATTGATAGGTGGCCGTGATAAATGGGCGGCCCGCGAACCCGATCAATCGCGCGCGCGGGTGTCGGCCTGGCGCAGGAAGCGAATGAAGCTCTGCAGGGCCGCGCCGGCCTTGATGTCGCGTGCCGTGACGATGCCGAAATGCCGCGTCATGTCGATGTCGCGGATCTCGATGCGAGCGTGCCGCGCGACGCTGCCGCGGGCGGACACCGAGCGCGGCAGCAGCGTCACGCCCATGCCCGCATCGAGCATCCCGAGCAGCGTGTTGAGGTTGCCCACCACCTTCGAGGCGGGCATCTTCAAGCCGCGCGCCTCGAGCGCGGCCGCGATCCTCGCGCGCACCGACTGGTACTGGTCGACCACGATCAGCGGCACCTGGGCCAGTTCCTCGGGCGCCACGCTGGTCTGGCGGGCCAGTGCATGCGTGGGCGGCGCGACCAGCACCATGTCGTCCTTCCACAGGGGCGTGAAGCGGTAGCGCCGGTCGGGCGCATCGAGGGCCAGCACCGCCACGTCGGCTTCCCCCGAGTCGATGGCGGCGAGGACGCCGGCGTACTTGAGGTCGAGCAGTTCCAGCTCCACGTCCGGGTAGCGTTCCGCATAGGCCGCGATGATCGGCGGCAGCCGCAGCGCGGCGATGGTCGGCGTGGCCGCGACGACCACGCGCTGACGTGCGCGGCGCGCCTCGCGCCGGAAGCGGTCGACCAGGCCGGCCAGTCCCTCGAGCGTCCTGACCGCTTCCTCCAGCAGCAGGGCGCCGGCCGCGGTGGGCTCGACCTTGCGCGTGGTGCGCCGAAGCAGCTGCACGCCCAGCAGCGCTTCCAGGCGATGGATGCGCCCGGTCACCGTCGGCTGCGTCACGTGCAGCTGCGCCGCTGCGGCGCTGAAGCTCAGCGAGCGCGCCACCGCGATGAAGGTCTGCAATTCGACCAGCGCCAGCCCCGGCGTGAGAGGGACGGTGGGCGATTCGGGGTCGGGCAGCGGCATGGGAGGGTTCGATTTATAGCGCCAATCTATAACTGTATCGCGCTTCTCGATTTGTCCGGCGCGGGCTTGGCTCGAACAATCTTCCCAAGGTCCGCGAATGCATCGGGCCGTACATCGAAGGAGACAAACCGTGCCCACACGCAGAACGTTCTGCCTCGCCGCGATGGCGGCCGCCCCGCTTGCCGGCTTCGCCCGGCCTGCCGCGGCGGCATCGGCCGCGGGCGACTATCCGACCCGCGCCATCAAGATGGTGGTCGGCTTTCCCGCCGGCCAGAGTACCGACACCAGCGCGCGCCAGGTCGCGCAGAGCATGACGCAGACGCTGGGACAGCCGGTGTACGTGGACAACCGTCCAGGTGCCGCCGGCATGATCTCGCACGAGGCGGTGAAGAACGCGGCGCCCGACGGCTACACGCTGCTCATGGGTTCGACCGGCACGCTGGCGATCAACCCCTCGCTCTACCGGAAGATGTCCTATGACCCCCTCAGGGACTTCGAACCGGTGGCGCTGGTGTCGGCCTCGCCGCTGGTGCTGTTCGTGGCGGCCGACTCGCCGCTGAAGAGCTTCAAGGACCTGCGCGAGCTCGCGAAGTCGCGGCCCGGCAAGGTCAGCTACGGCTCCAGCGGCAGCGGCACCACCGGCCACATCGCGATGGAGATGCTCAAGAAGGAAGCGGGCCTCGACCTGCTGCACGTGCCCTACAAGGGCTCGCCGCCGATGATGACCGACGTGATCGGCGGCCAGGTGGACCTGGCCTTCGACACCGCGGGCTCGGTGCTGCCGATGGCCAGGAACGGCCGCGTGCGGATCCTCGGCGTGGCATCGCTCAAGCGCCTGCCGCAGGCGCCCGAGATCCCCACGCTCGCGCAACAGGGCCTGCCGGGTTTCGAGGCCGTGCCGTGGTCGGCGATCCTCGCGCCCCGGGGCACGCCCGCGGCGGTCGTCCAGCGCCTGAACGAGGCCGTGAACGCCGCGCTCAAGGATCCCGCCGTGCTCGAGCAGTTCTCCACCACCGGCAGCTACGCGCTCGGCGGCAGCGCCCGGGAGCTGCAGCTGCACATGCAGAAGGAACACGCCCTGTGGGGCAAGGCCGTCGCCCTCTCGGGCGCGCAGGTCGATTGAACGAATCCGTCACCGTCACCCAAGGAAATCCAGTGAACACCTCGAAGCGCCAGATGGCCCTCGTGGCCTTTCTACAGGCCCAGAACTGCACCAACTACGTCGGCTCGTGGCGGCATCCCTCGAGCATGAGCGACTTCACCACGCCCGAATACTTCCAGCGCATCGCGCGCACGCTCGAGGAAGGGAAGTTCGACATGGCCTTCTTCGACGACCGGCTGGCCATGCCCGACATCTATGGCGACAGCCACCGCGAGACGGTCGCCAACGGCGTGCGCTGCGTGAAGATGGACCCCGCGACCATCCTGATGGCGATGGCCGGCGCGACCAGCCGGCTGGGCCTGGGCGCGACCTACTCGACGACCTACTACGAGCCCTTCCACGTGGCGCGCCTGTTCGCCACGCTCGACCTGATGACCAAGGGGCGGGTGGCCTGGAACGTGGTGACCTCGCTCAACGATTCGGAGGCCGCCAACTTCGGGCGCGACGAGCATCTGGAGCACGACCTGCGCTACGACCGCGCCGACGAGTTCATGGAGGTGGTCATGGGCCACTGGGACAGCTGGGAGGACGACGCGATGGTGCTCGACAAGGCGAGCGGGCGCTTCGCCGATCCCGACAAGGTGCACCGGCTCGACCATCGCGGCACCTTCTTTCGGTCGAAGGGGCCGCTGCCGGTGCCGCGCTCGCAGCAGGGGCACCCGGTCATCCTGCAGGCCGGGCAGAGCGGCCGCGGCATGCGCTTCGCGGGCCGCTGGGCGGAGCTCGTGTTCGCGGCCTATCCCAACTTCGAGGCGGGCAGGAAGCAGTACGCGGCCCTGAAGAATGCCGTGGCCGAGGCCGGCCGCGATCCCGACGAGGTGAAGATCGCGCCGGCGCTGAAGTTCGTCGTCGGCGAGTCGGAGGCGCAGGCGCAGGACCGGCTCGCGACCATCGCCGCCACGGCGCGCCCGATCGACAGCCTCGCGCTGCTGTGCGAGGTGCTCAATGTCGATTTCGCCCAGCGGCCCTACGAGCTCCCCTTCACCGACGAGGAACTGGCCGCCACTTCGTGGCACGGCCTGCGCGACCGCGTGATCGCGGCCAGCGGCAAGAAGAATCCCTCGGTGAAGGACTTCGTCGAGTTCTCGGGGCGCGGCACCGTCAAGGAGGGCCCCAACTTCGTCGGCACGCCGACGCAGATCGCCGACCAGATGGAAGCCTGGTTCGGCGCCGCCTGCGACGGCTTCGTGATCCAGGCCCTCTACACGCCCGGCGGCTACGAGGACTTCGTGCGCATGGTGGTGCCCGAGCTGCAGCGCCGCGGCCTGTTCCGCAAGGAGTACGAAGGCCGGACGCTGCGCCAGCACCTGGGCCTGGAGCGCCCGCAGCCGCGCGCCTGGCGGCGCACCGAACTGCGGGAGGCCGCATGAGCCGCGGCGAGATCCGGATCCTCACCCCCGTGGGCATGCTGGGCTACGGGATTCCCGAGGACGACTTCATGCGCGGCATCGATGCCGGCGCCGATGCGGTCATCGTGGATGCAGGATCGACCGATCCCGGCCCCTACCAGCTCGGGTTGGCGAAGATGATCGTCTCGCCCAGCGCGCTCGAACGCGACCTGCGCACCATCCTCAAGGGGTGCCGCGCGCGCGGCATCCCGCTGCTGATCGGCTCGGCCGGCGGGCCGGGCATCGGACGTCACGTGGACGAGACCATCGCGGTCATCGGCCGCATCGCGCGCGATGGTGGCTACCGCCTGAAGGTCGCCGCGATCTATTCGGACGTGGAGCGCGAGCTCGTGCGCGAGCGCTTCGAGCGCGGACAGCTCGATCCCTGTGCCAGCGCACCGCCCGCCACGCTCGCGGACATCGAGACCTCCGAGCACATCGTGGCCCAGATGGGGGCCGAGCCCATCCTCGCGGTGCTGCGCGCGCATCCCGACGTGGACGTGGTGGTGGCGGGCCGTGCCTACGACCCCGCGCCCTATGCCGCCTTCTGCCAGTTCCATGGCATCGAGGATCCCGGCATCTACTGGCACATGGGCAAGATCATGGAATGCGGCGCGAACTGCGCCGAGCCCAAGGGCAAGGTGATCCTGGCGACGGTGCGCGCCGACAGCTTCGACCTGGAGCCCATGAGCTCGAACGAGCGCTGCACGCCGCTGTCGGTGGCCGCGCACACGCTCTACGAGAAGACGCGGCCCGACCTGCTGTCGGGACCCGGCGGCGTGCTCGACCTGGGCGGCGCGCGCTACCTGCCGCTGGACGAACGCCGGGTGCGCGTGAGCGGCAGCGTGTTCAGGCCCACCCCGGCCTATCTCGTGAAGCTGGAGGGCGCCGCGATCGCCGGGCACCGCACGATCTTCGTCGGCGGCATCCGCGATCCGATCCTCGTGGGCCAGATCGACGGCTTTCTGGCGACCCTGAAGAAGCGGCTGCATGGCGTGTTCCCGGAACTGGCGTCGGGCCAGGCGCAGATCCACTTCCATGTCTACGGCAAGAACGGCGTCATGGGCGCGCTCGAACCCTGCAAGGATTTCGTGCCGCTGGAGGTCGGCATCCTGGGCGAGGCCACGGCCGCCACGCAGGAACTGGCCAACGCGATCTGCAGCCACGCACGCATCGGCGTGCTGCACATGCCCTACCCGGGGCAGATGGCGACCGCGGGCAATTTCGCGATCCCGCTGAACCCGCCCGAGAATCCGATCGGGCCCGTGTGCCGCTTCTCGCTCTACCACCTGATGCCGGCCGAGACGCCGCTGGCGCTGTTTCCGTCGCGCATCGAGGAGGTGGGCGCATGACCGCATTGAAGGACCTGGCCCAGGTCATCCGCAGCAAGAACTCGGGGCCCTTCGAGATCACCTTCGACGTGATGTTCGCGAGCGCGGAGCGCTACCGGCAGGTGGAGCGCAGCCGGGTGCTGACGCGCGAGCTGGTCGCCCGGATCTACGGCGTGGCCGACGAGGACATCGTCGCCTTCCTGTTCTTCGAACCCGCGCTGGCGTTCAAGTTCACGCTGCGGCGCGGCTGGGCCCAGGGCAGCATCGACGAACGCGACACCTTCGGCGCGCAGCAGCACGCGCCGCTGATGGACATCGACATTCCGCAGGCGACCTGACCGCAGGCGAGATTCAAGACCTTTTTCCGGAGACGCAACCACATGACCGCAACGACCCCGCATTCCCCCGCCCAGGCGGCGCCCACCGAGAGCGAGAAGATCGCCGAATTCGCCCTGACCCTGCGGCTCGAGGACGTGCCCGCCGACGTGCTGGCGCTTGCCAAGGAGCATCTGCTGGACGTGATCGGCATCGCGCTGGCCTCCTCCAGGTTCGACATCGGCGCGTCGGTGCTCGAGGCCGCGAGGGAACTCGGGCAGGGCACGGACGCCACCGCGATCGGCAGCGGCGCGCGGCTGCCCGCGGCATCCGCCGCGCTCGTTAACGGCGTGCTGGCCCATGCGCTCGATTTCGACGACACCCACATCGGCGCGATCTACCACGCCAGCGCCCAGGCGATGGCGGCCACGATGGCCGCGGGGCAGGCCCACCGCGCCTCGGGTGCCGAGGTGCTGGCGGCGTTCGTCGCGGCGCTGGAGATCGGCTGCCGGCTGGCCACCGTGGGCGCGCCCGACTTCCACAACCGCGGCTTTCATCCAACGGCCCTGTGCGGCACCTTCGCCGCGGCGGCGGGTGCCGGCCGGCTCAGCAAGGCGACCCCGCAGGCGCTGGCCTGGTCGCTGGGGCTGTGCGGCAGCATGGCCTCGGGCATCCTCATCGGCGGCAACTCCTGGCTCAAGCGGCTGCACCCGGGCTGGTCGGCGCACAGCGCGCTGACCGCCGTGGCGCTGGGTCGCGCCGGCTTCCTCGGCCCGAACACCGTCTTCGAGGCCACCAAGGGCGGCTTCTACCAGACCCACATCCAGCGCGTGCCCGCGCCCGAGGCGCTGCCCACGCGGGGACTGGGCGCCGAGTGGCAGGCGCGCGGCATCGCCTTGAAGCCGTACCCCTGCTGCCACTTCATCCATGCCTTCGTCGATGCGGCGCTCGAGCTTCGCGGCCAGTTCGCGCTCGAGGACGTGGAGCGCATCGAATGCCCGCTCACGCCCGACCTGCACAAGATGGTGGCCGAGCCGCGGGAGGCCTGCATCCGCCCGACCATTCCCTACCGGGCGCTGTTCAGCGTGCAGTACGTCGTGGCGTTGGCGCTCGTCCGCGGCCGCGTGGACCTCGCGGCCTTCCACGACGAGCCGCTCGATGCGCCCGAGGTGCTGGCCGTCGCGGCCCGGACCTTCTGCGTGCCCGATCCGGCCAGCGACTTCCCGCGGCGTTTCCCCGGCGAGGTCGTGGTCCACCTCAAGGACGGGCGCGTCGTGCGCTGCCGCAAGGCGGCCAGCCTGGGCACGCCCGACGTGCCGCTGTCCAGCGAGGCGCTGAAGGCGAAGTTCATGACCAATGCCACGCGCGCGATCTCCGAGGCGGCGGCGCGGGAGCTGATGGAGCGGGTGCTGGACCTCGAGGCGGCCGCGTCGCTCGACCGCATCATGGCGCTGTGCAGCCCGGAGCAAGCGTGATGCGCCGCCGCGGCTTCGTCGCGGCGCTCGGCGCGTCGCCATGGGCCTGCGCCACCCTGGCGCAGGCGAGCTATCCCGAGCGGCCGGTCCAGATCGTCGTGGGCTTCCCGCCGGGCCAGGCCTCGGACATCGGCGCGCGGATCGTGGCGGCCCGGCTCGGCGAGGAGCTCGGTCGCAGCGTCTACGTGGAGAACAAGGCCGGCGCCATGGGCATCATCGGTCACCAGTTCGTGAAGAACGCGGCGCCGGACGGCCACACCGTGCTCTACGGTTCCTCCGGCACGCTGGCGATCAATCCCGCCCTGTACCGCAAGCTGCCGTACGACCCGCTCGGGGACTTCGCGCCGGTCATCCTGCTGAACTCCTCGCCGATGTACCTGGTCGCGTCCAACGAGACGCCGGTGCGCAGCTTCGACGAGATGCTCGCCTACGTGAAGGCGCGGCCGGGCCGGATCTCCTACGGCTCCAGCGGCAACGGCGCGACCCAGCACATCGCGATGGAAATGCTCAAGAAGGAGGCCGGGCTGGACATGCTGCACGTGCCCTACAAGGGCTCGCCGCCGATGGTGACCGACCTGATCGCGGGGCGCGTGCAGTTCGCCTTCGATGTCTCGACCTCGATCCTGCCGCACGCGCAGGCCGGGCGCGTGCGCCTGCTCGGCGTGAGCAGTGCCGAACGGCTGCCCACGCATCCGGAGATTCCGACCATCGCGCAGCAGGGCCTCGCGGGCTTCGAGGCCCTGACCTGGGCCGCGCTGATGGTGCCGGCGAAAACGCCGCGGGAGATCGTCATGCGGCTCAACGCGGCCGCCAACCGCGTGCTGCGGACCAGGGAGGTCGTGGCGCACTATGCGAGTTCCGAATCGCGCCCGCGCGGCGGCACGCCCGAGGTGTTCGCGGCCTTCCTGCGCTCGGAGGTCGCGAAATGGGGCGAAGCGGTCGCCGCCTCGGGCGCACGGGTGGATTGAGCCTGTGCCTCAGGCCGGCGCGAACATCGGCACCGCGAACCCACCCTCCGCCGCCTTGAAACACACCTTCACCCGATCCCCGATGCGCAGCGCATCGAGATCGGCATCGACGATGTTGGTGAGCATCGTCACCCCTTCGTCGAGCGTGACGTAGGCGATCGCATAGGGGATCGGGCCGGCGCGTCGCGTCACGCTGACGCTGTAGACCGTGCCGAGGCCGCTGGCGTCCTCCCAGGCGGTGTCGCCCAGGCAGTAGGGGCACAGCGCGCGCGGATACCAGTGGGCCTTGGCGCAGGCGGTGCAGCGCTTGATGCGCAGCACGCCTTCGCGCGCGGCGTTCCAGTAGGGCTCGGTGGCGGCGTCGACGATCGGCGCGCCCAATGCGCGGTCCTGGTAGGGGGTGCTCATCTTCAGTTCCTTTCGAGGATCAGGGTGGCGCTGCCGTGGCGCGAGCCGAGCAGGCCGCCCGTGCCCTGCGCGAGCGCGAGGCCGCAACCGGGGACCTGCACCTTCGGATGCGCCTCGCCGCGCAGCTGGCGCACGGCCTCGATGACCTTGGTGATGCCGCCGCGGTTGGCGGGATGGTTGTTGCACAGGCCGCCGCCGTCGGTGTTGAACGGCAGCTTGCCGACGCCCGAGATCAGGTTGCCGTCGGCCACGAAGCGGCCGCCTTCGCCCTTGCGGCAGAAGCCCAGGTCCTCGAGCTGCATCAGCACGGTGATGGTGAAGCTGTCGTAGATCGACGCGTACTGGATGTCGGCCGGCGTCACGCCCGCTTCGGCGAACGCGATCGGGCCCGAGACGGCGGCGCCCGAGTAGGTGAGGTCGAGCTGGCCATTGGCCTGGCCCTTCACGGTCTCGCCGGCGCCGAGCACGCTGACCACGGGCCGCGCGAGCGAGCGCGCGATCTCGGGGCGCACCACCAAGAGCGCGCCGCCGCCGTCGCTGACGACGCAGCAGTCGAGCTTGTGCAGCGGGTCGGAGATCATCGGCGAGGCCAGCACGTCCTGCACCGTCACGGGATCGCGCAGCATCGCGTTCGGGTTGTGCTGCGCATGCGCGGCGGCGGCCACCTTGATCCAGGCGAGCTGCTCGCTGGTGGTGCCGAACTCGTGCATGTGGCGCGCCGCGGCCAGCGCATACATGTTGACCGTGACCGGCGCATAGGGCATTTCCCAGGCCACGTCGGGCGTGGCCGCGGTCACGTTGCGCGGGCCGGTGCCCACGCCGCTGGCCTCGGTGCGCGGGCGTCCCGCGAGCGTGATCAGCGCCACGCTGCACTTGCCCGCGGCGATGGCCTGCGCGGCGTGCGAGACCTGCACCAGGTAGGCGGAACCGCCGGTGTCGGTGCTGTCGACGTGGCGCACCTTGAGGCCGAGATAGTCGACCATGCTCAGCGGGCCGAGGCCCGGCGCGTCGCCCGCGCAGAAGTAGCCGTCGACGTCCTGCAGCGACAGGCCGGCGTCGGCCAGCGCGCCGCGCGCGCATTCCGCATGCAGCTGCGGCACGGTCTTGTCGGGCGCCTTGCGCGTGGGGTGTTCGAAAGCGCCCGCGATGCAGGCCTGCCGCTTGATGCTCATTCCAATGGCTCCGTGTGATCGCCCGTTGCGGGCTCGAGGTGCGTCGCGCCGGCCGGATCGTTGCCGCCCGCCTTGACGCTGTGTCGCGAGGCTGATTATCATTGGTTCAACCAAAATAAATCAACAGGCAAATCGGCGGCGCTGTCTCTCGCGCGATGCCGCGGCCCGGCGAAGACCAAGGACGACAGCCATGACCCCGCACGATTCGAAGCACTGGCCGCGCACCCTGCCGCGCGACATCGACGTCCCGCCCACCAACCTGTGCGCGAATTTGCTGGTGTCGGCCATGCGTTCCCCGCAGCGCGCCGTGGTGGTCGACGACTTCGGCAGCCTGTCGTACGCGGCGCTGGTCGAGCAGGTGGAGCGCATCGCGGCCTTCCTGCAGCATGACCTGGCCGTGCGCCTGGGCGACCGGGTGCTGCTGTACCTGCCCAACGGCCGCGGCTGGATCGCGGCCTATTTCGCGATCCTGCGCATCAACGCGGTCGTGGTGCCCGTCAACCCGATGAACAAGCGCGACGAGCTGCCGCACTACCTCGAGGACAGCGAGGCGGTGGTGGCCTTCTGCGGTGCCGACAACGTGGCGGAGCTGCTGGCCGTGCCGGGCGCGCACCGGCTGCGCCGCGTGGTGATCGTCGGCAGCCCGGCGCCGGTGGAGGAGCCGCCGGAAGCCGCCGAAGCCTGCGACGCGGCAACCGGCGCGTCGCGCACCATCGGCCTGCGCCGCGTGCTGGCGGCCACCGGCGCCCCCGTGGCCCCGCTCGAGCACCTGCCCGACGCGCTCGCTCTGATCCTCTACAGCTCGGGCTCCACCGGCGTGCCCAAGGGCTGCATGCACACGCACCGCACGCTCAATGCCAGCACGGTCGCGGTCGCGCACTGGATGGGCATGGTCCCGCACTCGGTGCAACTGGTGGCGCTGCCGTACTTCCACATCACCGGCATGCAGAACCTGCTGAACGCGCCGATCTACGGCGGCGGCACGCTGGTGCTGATGAAGCGCTGGGACCGCGACCAGGCCGCGGCGCTGATCGCGCGGCACCGGGTCAGCCACTGGACGGCGATGCCGACCATGGTGATCGACTTCCTCGCGAGTCCGCGGCTGGCCGAGTACGACCTGAGCTCGGTGCGCCGCATCGGCGGCGGCGGCGCGGGCATGCCCGAGGCCGTGTGCGAGCGCCTGAAGCAACTGACCGGGCTCGATTTCCTCGAGGGCTACGGGCTGTCGGAAACGGCGCATGTCTCGGGCAACCCGCCGCAGGCCTTCAAGCGCCAGTGCCTGGGCATGCCGCTGTTCGGCACCGACCTGCGCATCGTCGACCCCGAGACCCTGCGCGAGCTGCCGCCCGGCGAGGTGGGCGAGATCGTGATGTCGGGGCCGCAGGTGTTCGCGGGCTACTGGCGCAACGAGCAGGCCACGCGCGCGGCGCTGCTGGAGATCGACGGGCGGCGCTTCGTGCGCAGCGGCGACCTCGGGCGGCGCGACGAGGACGGCTACTTCTTCATCGTCGACCGGCTCAAGCGCATGGTCAATGCCTCGGGCTACAAGGTCTGGCCGGCCGAGGTCGAGGCGATGCTGCACGAGCACCCGGCCATCGCCGAGGCCTGCGTGATCGCCGCGCACGATCCCTACCGCGGCGAGACCGTGAAGGCGGTGGTGGTGCTGCGCGAGGCGCATGCGGGCCATGTGCGCGAGGCCGACGTCATCGAATGGGCGAAGCAGAAGATGGCCGCCTACAAGTACCCGCGGCTGGTCGAGTTCGTGCGCGAACTGCCCAAGTCGCCGACCGGAAAGATCGCCTGGCGCCAGCTGCAGGACGCCGAGCGCGCGAAGGCCTCGATGGCGTCCGCCTGAGCGAAGCGCACCGCCTCGTACACCCAGTTCAACCCCATCCATCATCCAACGGAGACCTATGCAGAACCTCGTCAATCTCGAAGGCCGAACCATCGTCGTGACCGGCGCCGGGCAGGGCATCGGCAAGGCGATCGCGACGCTCGCCGTGGAGCTCGGCGGCAACGTCGTCGCGCTCGACCTCAATCCCGACACGCTGGGCACGGCGATGTCCGCGCTGCCCGCGAACCGCGTGCAGCAGGTGGTCGGCAGCGTGACCGACGCGGAGCTCGCCGCGCGCGCGGTCGCCGAGGCCGTGGAGCGCTTCGGCGGCGTGCACGGCCTGGTGAACAACGCCGGCATCACGCGCCCGGCCATGATCGAGAAGATGACGCCGCAGCAGTGGCAGGAAGTGATCGACGTGCACCTCACCGGCACCTTCTACTGGCTGCAGGCCGTGGGCCGCCACATGGTGGCGCGCGCGAAGGCGGGCGACAGCAGCGGCGGCGCCATCGTCAACATCTCCTCCGACGCCGGCCGCAAGGGTTCGATCGGCCAGGTGAACTACGCGGCCGCCAAGGCCGGCATGCTGGGCGTCACGATGACGGCGGCGCGCGAATGGGGCCGCTACAACATCCGCACCAACTCGATCTGCTTCGGCGTGGTCGAGACCCCGATGACCGAGGTGGTGCGCGGCGAGAAATTCCGCGACGGCATGCTCGCGCAGATCCCGCTGGGCCGCTGGTCCACGCCCGAGGAGGTGGTGAAGACGGTGTGCTTCCTGATGTCGGATGCGGCCTCCTACATCACCGGCCAGCACCTGGGGGTCAACGGCGGCTTCCACATCAGCCTGTAGGTACGGGGCGAACCATGTACATGCCGCCCCACAGCAAGCTGCGGCTCGATCCGCGGGACGAGTACAACCACGTGCCCGAGGCCGTGTCCAACTACAACGAGAGCGCCTACTTCAACGCCTTCGACAGCGCGCGCGGCATCGGCGCCTGGATGCGCCTGGGCAACCGGCCGCACGAGGGGCATGCGGAGCTCAGCTGCTGCGTCTACCTGCCCGACGGGCGCGTGGGCTTCATGCACCAGCGCCCGAAGATCGAGCACAACGAAGCACTGGACGCGGGCGGCATGCGCTTCGAGGTGGTCGAGCCCTTCAGGCACCTGCGCGTGCACTACGAGGGCGAACTGCTGCTGATGGACGACCCGCATGCGATGGCCGACCCGAGCAGCGCCTTCAAGCGCTATCCGAAGCGGCCCGCCTCGATCGCGCTCGACTTCCGCGGCGTCTCGCCGATGCACGGCGGCGAGATCGTCGCGCTCGACGGCAGCCCGATCGTGCTGAACCCCGAGCATGCGGTGTACCGCGGCCACATCGAGCAGAACATGGCGGTGACCGGCCACATCGCGGTGGACGGCCTGCGCTTCGACATCGCGGGGCACGGCTACCGCGACAAGTCCTGGGGCCCGCGCCACTGGCACAGCTTCTACTGGTACAAGTGGCTGCCCGTGACCTTCGGCGACGACTTCGGCGCGCTGCTGTCGATCAAGGGCCGCAAGGGGCAGCCGAACCACGTGAGCGGCAACGTGCTGCGCGACGGCCGCTACGAACCGGTGGTCGACGGGCGCATCGAGACCGACTACGACGCGCAGCACTATCCGCGCGCCTTCACCGCGCAGGTCCGCACGGCCGAACGCAGCTACACGCTGACCGGCAAGGTCGGCGCGCTGGTGCCGCTGCGGCATCGCCGCGTGGCCGGCGGTGCCGGCGACTACACGCGCATCACCGAGGGCATCACCGAGTACCGCTGCGAAGGGCGTAGCGCGCTGGGAATGTCGGAGTACTGCGACCTGATGGTGGACGGCGTGCCGATCTCGGTGCGCGAGGAGGCGGCGCGATGAAGACCCTCGACTATCGGCTCGACGACGGCGTGGCGACGCTCACGCTCGACCGTCCCGAGGCGAAGAACGCGCTCGATCCGACGATGGCCGATGAGCTCGGCGAATGCCTCGCCGCGATCCGCGCCGACGAGTCGGTGCGGGTGCTGGTGCTCACCGGCGCCGGCGGCGCGTTCTGCGCGGGCGGCGACGTCAAGGCCATGGGGCAGGGCGGGCCGCGAACGCCCGAGCAGCGGCGCGCGGGCATGGCGCGCTATACGCGCATCTGCACCGAACTGATGGCGCTCGACCGCCCGGTGATCGCCGCCGTCGACGGCGTGGCCTACGGCGCGGGTTTCAGCCTGGCGCTGATGTGCGACATCGTGCTGCTCTCGGAACGCGCGCGCTTGTGCATGGTGTTCCAGCGCATCGGCCTGGTGCCCGACATGGGGGCCTTCTACACGCTGCCGCGCGTGGTGGGCCTGCAGCGCGCGAAGGAGCTGATCTTCTCGGCGCGCGAGATCGACGCCGCCGAGGCGCTGCGCCTGGGCCTGGCGATGGAGGTCCTGCCCGCCGAGGCGCTGGCGGCGCGCGCGCAGGCGATCGCGCGCAGCTTCGCGGGCGCCTCGCCGGTGGCGATGAGCATCGCCAAGCGCGCCCTGCAGGCCTCGCTCGGGAGCGACCTCCAGACGCTGCTCGAGATCGAGTCGTCCGGCCAGGCGCTGGCTTCGAACAGCGACTACGCGAAGGAGGCGGTGCGGCGCTTCGCGGCACGCGAGCCCGCGCAGTTCCGCTGGCCGCCTGCCGCGTGAAGCGCGGCGACCCTGACAGATTCACCGACACGACAAGGCAAGCGACGATGCTCGACTATCAGAAGGCCCGCGACTGGCAATCCGGCGAGGTGCGCCACGACTACGCACCGAGGGACACCATGCTCTATGCGCTCGGCCTCGGCCTGGGCGCCGATCCGCTCGACGAGCGGCAACTGCGCTTCGTCTACGAGAAGGAGCTCGCGGCGCTGCCGACCATGGCCGCGGTGCTGGCTTCGCCGGGCTTCTGGATGCGAGAGCGGCGCGAGATCGGCATCGACTTCATGAAGCTGGTGCACGGCGAGCAGGCGCTGCGCCTGCATGCGCCATTGCCGCCATCGGGCACGGTGCTCGGGCGCACGCGCGTCACGCGCGTGGTCGACAAGGGCGAAGGCAAGGGCGCGGTGCTGCATGTGGAGAAGGAACTGGCCGATGCCGAGGGCCGGGCGCTCGCCACCGTCGAGAGCGTGTATTTCCTGCGCGGCGACGGCGGCTTCTCCCAGGCCGACGGGCGCAGCGACGAAGCTGCCGCGCCGGCACCGGCCACGCCCGAGGGCGCGCCCGAACACGTGCTGGACCTGCCCACGCGGCCCGACCAGGCGCTGCTCTACCGGCTCTCGGGCGACCTCAACCCGCTGCATGCCGAGCCGGCCTTCGCGGCCAGGGTGGGCTTCGCGAAACCGATCCTGCATGGCCTCGCGACCTGGGGCATCGCGGGCCGCGGCCTGCTCGAGGCGCACGGCGGCCTCGATCCGGCGCGACTGGTGGCGATGCGCGCGCGCCTGTCGGCGCCGGTCTATCCGGGCGAGACGATCCGCCTCGAGAGCTGGCGCAACGGCAACGAGGTGGCGTTCCGAGCGCGCGTGCTCGAGCGCGATGTGCTGGTGCTGACGCACGGCCGCGCCGAGCTGCGATGAAGGCCTGGCGCGTCGAGGCGATCGGCGATCCGGCCGGCCTTCGCCTCGCCGACGTGCCCCTGCCCGAGCCGGCCGCCGACGAGTACCTCGTGAAGGTCGAGGCGGCGGGCCTGAACTTCCTAGACACCCTGCTGGTCGAGGGCCGCTACCAGGTGCGACCCGCGCTGCCGTTCACGCCCGGCATGGAGGTGGTCGGCACCGTGGTCGGCGCGGCCGATGCGGGGTTGCGCGTGGCGGCCGCGACGCCATCGGGGCGCTTCGGGGGCTTCGCGGAGTACGCGCTGGTGCCGCGCGCGGAGGCGGTGGTGCTCGAGGCCGACGTGCCGCCCGGCGTGGCGCTCGCGTTGCGCGGCAACTATCCCACCGCGCTGTATGCGCTGCGCCATGCGGGCCGCCTGGCCACCGGCGAGACCCTGCTGGTGCACGCGGGCGCGGGCGGCGTGGGCAGCGCGGCCGTGCAGTTGGGCAAGGCCATGGGCGCGCGCGTGATCGCCACGGCGGGCAGCGACTCCAAGCGCGAGCTCTGCCGCGCGCTGGGCGCGGATGCGGTGGTCGACTACGGCGATGCCGGCTGGGTCGACGCGGTGCGTGCGCTCGCCCCGCGCGGCGTGGACCTCGTCTTCGATCCGGTGGGCGGCGAGGTTGGTGCGCAGAGCGCGCGCTGCCTCGGCTTCGGCGCGCGCCTGCTGGTGGTCGGCTTCGCGGGCGGCACGCTCACGCAACTGCCGGCCAATCGCCTGCTGCTCGCCAATGCCTCGGCCATCGGCGTGCTGTGGGGTGAGGTGCGCAAGCGCGAGCCGGCCCTGGCGAGCCGGCTGGCGCAGGAGATCCGCGACTGGTGGCGCGAAGGGCGATTGCATCCGCTCGAGGCCACGGCCTTCGACTTCGCGCGGCTGCCCGAGGCGCTGGCTGCCCTGGCGCAGCGGCGCACCTGCGGCAAGGCGATCCTCGCGATGTCCCCGATGTCGCCGACGGAACGTGCAGGATCGAACTCGCTTGCATAGAATCAATGGTTCTACCAAAGGAGACATGATGGACTTCAACCTACCCGCCGATGCCGAGGAGATGCGCGTCGCCACGCGAGACGCCGTCGACGCCTTGCTCAAGCTCGAACCGCGCTACCACGAGACCGGGGAGGTGCCCGAGCAGGTCGAGAGCACCCTGCGCGAGATGGGCTTCTACGGCATGGCGATTCCGGAGGCCTACGGCGGCATGCCGGTGGACCACCTCACGAGCGTGGCGGTGCAACTGGAGCTCGCGCGGCTGCCGCCTCAGTTCTGGCCCTTCGTGCGCTCGGCCATCGGGCCCGGCGTGCACATCATCGTGGACCATGGCAGCGAGGCCCTCAGGAAGAAGTGGCTGCCCGAGATCGCCTCGGGCCGCTCGCGCAACTGCATCGCGATCACCGAGCCGCACGCGGGCTCCGACGCGGCGCGGATGCTGACCTCCGCCAAACGCGAGGGCGACCACTACGTGCTCAACGGCACGAAGACCTTCATCTCGAACGCCAACCATGCGCACTCGATCACCGTGCTGGCCTCGACCGACCGCGCGGCCGGCAAGCACGGCATCTCGGCCTTCCTGCTCGACACCACCACGCCGGGCTTCGAGGTGGCACGCACCATGCCGACCATGGGCTGGATGGACGACAGCCTCTGCGAGATCACCTTCACCGACTGCCGCATCCCGGTGGAGAACCTGCTGGGCGAGGAGGGCCGCGGCCTCTCGTACGCGATGTCGGGGCTCAACGAGGGCCGCCTCAACGTGGGCTGCCAGGCACTGGGCCCGGCGCAGATCGCGCTCGACGAGACCATCGAGCACGCCCGCACGCGCGTCACCTTCGGGCAGGCGCTGGCCGAGCACCAGGCGATCCAGCACATGATCGCCGACATGGCGATGGACCTGCATGCCGCGCGCATGGTGCTGTTCGAGGCCGTGTGGCGCGCCACGCGCGGCGAGGATGCGCGCATGAAGGCCTCGATGGTGAAGGTGATCTGCACCGAGGCGGCCTGTCGCATCGCCGACAAGGCGCTGCAGATCTTCGGCGGCTCGGGCTACTGCCGCGGCACCATCGTCGAGCGCGTGTACCGCGACCTGCGGGTGCTGCGCATCTACGAGGGCGCCTCGGAGATCCACCGCAACATGATTGCGCGGCAGTTGCTGGCTTGAGCCAGGGCCGGCGCGGGCGCTGCGCCCGCGGCCGGCTTCACCGCATGAGTTCGCGCGCGATCACCACGCGCTGGATCTGGTTGGTGCCCTCGAAGATCTGGTTGAGCTTGGCGTCGCGCATCATCTTCTCGACCGGATAGTCCTTCACGTAGCCGTAGCCGCCGAAGACCTGCACCGCGTCGGTCGTGACCTTCATCGCGACGTCGCTCGCGAAGCACTTGGCCATGCTCGCGAACTTGGGCAGCGCGGCCCAGTCGCCGGCGTCGGCCAGGCGCGCGGTCTCGTAGACCAGGCAGCGCGCGGCCTCGATCTGCATCGCCATGTCGGCCAGCATGAACTGGATGCCCTGGAACTCGATGATGGCGCGCTTGAACTGGCGCCGCTGCTTGGCGTAGGCCAGCGCCGCGTCGAGCGCGCCCTGCGCCAGCCCGACCGAGGCCGCGGCGATGGCGGGGCGGTTGAGGTCGAGCGCGCGCATCGCCGAGCGGAAGCCCTTGCCCTCCTCGCCGAGGCGGTTCTCGGCCGGCACGCGCACGTTGTCGAGGTAGATCGGCACGTTGATCGTGCCCTTCATGCCCATCTTTCGCTCGTTGCGGCCGAAGCTCAGGCCCTGGCTGTTCTTCGCGTCGACGATGAAGGGGCTGATGTCGTCGGCGCCGCCGCCTTCGCCGGTCTTGGCGAAGACCAGGATGTAGTCGGCACGGCTGCCGAAGGTGCACCACTGCTTCTGGCCGTTGAGCAGGTAGCTGTCGCCGTCGGCCACCGCGCGCGTGCGCATGCCGCCCACGTCGCTGCCGCAGTCGGGTTCCGACAGCGCGATCGCCGTCACCGTGCGGCCCTCGGCCAGGAGCGGCAGGAAGCGTTGCTTCTGTTCCTCGGTGCCGAAGTGCATCAGCGGCAGCGCGAACATGGTGTTCATGCCGGCCATCAGCGCGCACGACTCCGACACGCGCGAGATCTCCTCGCGCGCGATGCAGACCATCGTGAGGTTGGCGCCGGGGCCGCCGTAGGCCTCGGGCACCCACAGCTGCAGCAGTCCCATGTCGCCGTAGATCGGGATCAGCTCCTCGGGAAAGCGGTCGTTCTCGTCGATCTCGGCGGCGATGGGCGCGACATGGCGCTCGACCATGCGGCGCACGCTGTCGCGGAAGGCGATCTGTTCTTCGGTGAAGTTCATGGGGGGAGGTCCTTGGTGATCCAGCGGGGGTTGTTGATGGCCAGCGCTTCGGCCAGCGCGGCGCGCAGGTGCGTCGCGACGCCGGGCGCGTCGGGGTCGAGCCGGCCGTCGCGCAGCGCATCGGCCAGCGCGAGGGACGGGGAGGTGGGCGTGGGCGCGTCCTGCAGCAGCGCGAGCAGACGCTCGCGCGCCGCCGCGTCGTGCGCGGCGCCGAGCCGCAGTTCGCGCTCGACGATGCGCAGCACGTTGATCGCGATGCGGGTCTGGAAGCGGTGGTAGCCCTCGAGCGAGGGCATCAGCTCGTCCTCGAGATAGCGCGCGGTCGCCGCGAGCAGGGTGGGGGCGGGCGGGACGCTGTCGGACATGGCCGCGGTTCCTTTGGTCAGTGCTCGACAAGCTGGAAGAAGTCCCACAGCGGCTCTTCCATGCGCCGGCCCACGGCGCACAGCTCGAGGCTCGCGGGCGTGCCGTCGTCGCGGGTGGCGAGGCCGCGGCGCACGCAGCCGATGGCCCACTTGAGGTTGGAGAAGGCCTCCCAGAAGCGCACGCGCGCGGGATCGACCGGCGCGCCGCCGGCGCGCTCGTAGGCCGCGTAGAGGTCCTCGCGCGCGCCGAAGCCGCCGACCTCGGGCGCGGCGCCGAAGCGCCAGGTCCGCATGCACAGCACGCCGAGGTCCTGCATGGTATCGCCGCGGCGTGCGATCTCCCAGTCGAGCACGCAGCGGATGCCTTCGGGTCCGACGATCAGGTTGCCGGTGCGGAAGTCCGCGTGGACCAGCGCATCGGTATCGTCCGCGGGCAGATGGCGGCGCACCCATTGCAGCGCGAATTCGAGCGCGGGATGACGAAAGCCCGTGGCGTCGAGCAGGCCCGCGTATACCGCGAGTTCCTGCGCGGGCGAGAGCCGCTGCAGGAAATCCAGTCCCGTGGTGGGCATGCGATGGATGGTCGCGAGAATCCGCCCGGCCTGCTCCGCCATCGCCGCGCGCGCACCGGCATGCGCGGGATCGGCGACCAGCTTGCGGCCCAGCGTCTCGCCTGCCACATGCTCGGTGACGTAGCCGCGGCCGAGGCCGTCGTGCAGGTCGAGGATGGCGCGTACCCTGGGCGCCGGCACGCCGTGGGTGCGCGCGGCGATCATCAGCCGCGCATCGTCGGCGGCATCGAGCTTCGGTGCCGACGATTCCTTTCTTTCGGGTGTGGCGGCTGGTGCCTGCTGCAGGATCAGCGCGACAGGGCCGTCGGCGGTCGCGAGCTCGAAGGACCAGGTGGTCTTGGTCGCGCCGCCCGTGAGGCGGCGCAGCGCCTCGACGCGGCCGTGCAGTCCCGCATGGCGGCTCAGCGCAGCGGCGAGCCGTTGCGCCATCGCTTCCGTGGCGGGCGCCATTTCAGATCCTGCGGCCCGCGCCTTGCCAGAACGGATCGCGCAGGCGGCGCTTGAAGATCTTGCCGCTGTCCTCGCGCGGCAGCGACGCGTGGAAGTCGATGCGGCGCGGGACCTTGTACCGGGCCAGCCGCTCGGCGAGGAAGGCGCGGATCGCTTCCGCATCGGGCGCGGCGCCGGGCATGCACTCGATGGCCGCGGCCAGCGACTCGCCCATCTCGTCGTCCGGAATGCCGAACACCGCGCAGTCCCGCACCGCGGGGCATTGCAGCAGCACGGCCTCGATCTCGGCCGGATAGATGTTCACGCCGGCCGAGATCACCATGTCGGCGCGGCGGTCGCACAGGTACAGGTGGTCGTCCTTGACGTAGCCCACGTCGCCGCAGCTGATCAGCCCGTCGCGCTCGACCTCGCGGCGCTTCTCGGGATGGTTGTGGTAGGTGAAGTCGGCATAGGCCGGCACGCGCACGAAGATCTCGCCGACCTCTCCCGGCGCGACCGGGCGTCCGTCCTCGCCGTAGAGCGCCATGCGCGCGCCGGGCGTCAGCCGGCCCACGCTGCCGGGAAATTCCAGCCAGTCCTGCGGCGTGCTCAGCGTGGCGGTGCCGACCTCGGTGCCGCCATAGGTCTCGTACACCACCGGTCCCCACCAGTCCATGAGCGCGCGCTTGGTCTCGGGCGCGCAGGGCGCGCCGGTATGGGTGACCCAGCGCAGCGAGCCCAGGTCGTAGCGGCGGCGCACCGCCTCGGGCAGCTTGAGCATGCGCACGAACATCGTGGGCACCGCCACCATGTGGCTGATGCGGTGGCGCTCGATCGCGGCGAGCACGGCCTCGGGATCGAACTTGGTCTGCATCGCCAGCACCTCGCAGGCGGGCAGCGCCTGGCGCGCAAAGGCATTGGGCGAGGAGTGGTACAGCGGCCCCGCGATCAGCGCGCGCACGCCGGGCTGCAGGCCGTACACGCTGCGCAGCAGTTCGACATAGGCGCGCGCCTGCTCGGGCGTGGCGGCCTCGCGCCGCACGCCCTTGGCGCGGCCGGTGGTGCCCGAGGTGTAGATCATGGTGGCGCGGCTGCGCATCGGCGGGCCGTCCCAGGGCGCGAAGGCCGCGAGCCAGGTGTTCCATTCGAGCGCACCGCCCGGCACCGCGGCGGCCTCGTCGGTCAGCGCGAAGGCGCGCACCGCCTCGGGCGGCGTCGGCACCGTGACGACGGCGGTGTCCACGGGGAAGCGCTCGCGCACCGGCGCGAGCAGGTCGGCATGGCCCACGATCACGCGCGGACGCACGTCCTCGACGATGTAGAGCACCTCCTCGGGCTTGCCGTGCCAGTTGATCGGCACGGCGTAGGCGCCGAGCGCGGCCGCGGCCTGCTGCGCCTCGAGGAAGGCGAAGTCGTTGCGCAGCAGCAGTGCCACCGCGTCGCCCTCGCGCACGCCGAGCGCATCGAGACCGCGCGCGGCCTGCAGGGCGCGCCGGGTCAGCAGGTCGCGCTCCATCGCGCGCCCGTCGAGGATCACCTGGCTCATGTCGTCGTGTCTCCGATGGGGGCGAACGGCGGCTCCGTCCACCAGGGGTAGGGCGCGGGCATGCCGGTGCTGACGGCATCGGGAAAGCGCGCGGGCCGCTTCTCGCGGAACGAGGCCACGCCCTCGGCCGCGTCGGCCGAAGCGCCGCGCGCGCGCAGCGCGGCGCTTTCGAGGCGATGGGCCTCCATCGGATGCGCCGCGCCGAGCATGCGCCACATCAGTTGCCGCGTGAGCGCCACCGACACCGGTGCCGCATGCGTGGCGATCTCCGCGGCCAGCGACTGCGCGCGCGCCAGCAGCTCGCCGGGTTCGCACAGCTCGCTCACGAGGCCGCCCGCGCGGGCCTCCTCGGCATCGAAGACCTGGCCGCCCATGCTCCATTCCAGCGCCTTCGAGATGCCGGCCACGCGCGGCAGGAACCAGCTCGCGCAGGCATCGGGCACGATGCCGCGGCGCGCGAAGACGAAGCCGAAGCGCGCGTCGCGCGAGGCGATGCGGATGTCCATCGGCAGCAGCATCGACGCGCCGATGCCGACGGCCGCGCCGTTCACGGCGGCGATCAGCGGCTTGGTGTTCGCGAACAGGCGCAGCGCGAGCACGCCGCCGCCATCGCGGCCCGGCTCCTCGCCCGATTCGGCGTCACGCGCGGCCGCGGCCGGATCGAAGGCCCGCGCGCCTTCCGACAGGTCGAAGCCGGCGCAGAAGGCACGGCCCGCGCCGGTGATCACGATGGCGCGCACCGCGTCTTGCGCATCCGCGAGGTCGAGCGCGCGGCACAGCTCGCGGCGCATGGCGCGGGTCATCGCGTTCATGCGCTCGGGGCGGTGCAGCGTCAGCGTGAGCACCGGGCCCGACAGGTCCCAGCGCAGGGTCTCGAAGGCGGGTTCGCTCATGCCATCGCCGCCAGCCGCGCCGACTGCGCGTCGACATCGCCGAAGAGCTGGTCGAGCAGCGCGAGGCGGCGCAGGCAGTGGCCCACCGCGTATTCCTCGGTCATGCCGATGCCGCCATGCAGCTGGATCGCCGCGTGGCACAGGCCGCGGCCGTGGCGGCCGATCATGAGCTTGGCGCGCGCGAGGTCGGCGCGCGCGCCGGGTGCGTCGAGGTCGTCGGCGGCGACAGCCGCCACCAGCGCCATGCTGCGGCACATCTCGAGGCTCACGAGCATTTCCGCGGCGCGGTGGCGCAACGCCTGGTTCTCGCCGATCAGGCGGCCGAACTGGCGGCGCGTCTTCAGGTAGTCGACGGCCAGCCGGTAGGCCGACTCCATGAGGCCGACGGCATCGGCGCAGACCGCGGCGGTGCCGGCGGCCAGCGTTCCCTCGAGCGCGCGCAGCGCGGTGGCGGCATCGTGCGGATCGTGCAGCGGCAGCGCGGTGGCGGATTCGAAGCGCAGCTCGCCGGCCGGCGTGTCGTCGACCAGGCGATGGGCGCGGCACCGCACGCCCGGGTCCTGGGCATCGACCAGGAACAGGGCGAGGCCCTGTGCATCGTCGGGCACGCCTGCGACGCGTGCGCTGACCACGACATGGTGAGCGGCCGTGGCATGCAGCACGTTGCATTTCACGCCGTCGAGCCGCCAGCGCTCGCCATCGCGGCGCGCGACGGTCTCGATCCACAGCGGCGCCTGGTGCCCGGCCGCTTCGTCGTGGGCCCAGGCCAGGCGGACTTCACCGCTGGCCACGCCGGGCAGCAACCGCGCCTGCATGTCGTCGTCGCCCGCGAGCCGCAGCGCGGTGGCGCCGAGCACGACCGAGGCGAGGAAGGGCTCGAGCGACAGCGCGCGGCCGAGCTCCTGCATCACCGGCAGCAGGTCGACCGCGCCGCCGCCGAAACCGCCGTGGGCCTGCGGCAAGGGCAGGGCGGTCAGTCCCAGATCGGCCAGTTGCCGCCACACCGCTTCGCTCCAGCCCGCGGGCGTGGCGGCGATCGCGCGGCGCTGCTCGAAGCCGTAGACATCGCCGAGCAGGCGCGAGAGGCTGGCCTGCAGCGCCTGCTGCTCTTCATTCAGTTCGAAGTTCATGCGGGCCTATCCCAGGATCGTCTTGGAAAGAATGTCCTTCTGGACCTCGCTCGTGCCACCGTAGATGCTGGCGGCGCGGCTGTAGAAGTAGCGCATCGCGAGCGGTCCGGCCCAGTGCTCCGCGCCGGCCCCGTCGTGCGCGCGGCGCTCCATTGCCGCGGGACCGGCGATGCGCTGCAACAGTTGCGCGATCTCCTGCTGCAGCTCGGTGCCCTTGAGCTTGAGCACGGAGGCGAAGCCCGGATTCTTCCGCGCCGTGTCGTTCGACAGCAGGAAGCGCCAGTTCGTGACCTCGAGCGCGCGGATCTCGGCGTCGAGCACCGCCATTTCGGCGCGCAGCCGCGGGCTGTCGAGCAGCGGCCGGCCGGCCTGCGTGAGGCGACCAGCCAGCTCGCGCGCATAGTCCAGCCGCTCGCGGCACAGGCCCACGTTGGCGATGCCGGTGCGCTCGTTCATCAGCAGGTACTTGGCGCAGTCCCAGCCGCGGCCTTCCTCGCCCACGAGGTTGCCGACCGGCACGCGCACCGCGTCGAAGAAGACCTCGTTGAGATGGTGCTGGCCGTCGATCGAGGTGATCGGGCGGATCGTGATGCCGGAGCTGCGCAGGTCGATCAGCAGGAAGGAGATGCCGTGCTGCTTGCTGCCCGTGCCGTCGGTGCGCACCAGCGCGAACACCCAGTCGGCCAGGTGCGCGGTGGTGGTCCAGATCTTCTGGCCGTCGACGACGTAGTGTTCGTCCTCGCCTTCGCCTTCCCGCCTGGCCGAGGTGCGCAGCGAGGCCAGGTCGGAGCCCGAGCCCGGTTCGGAGAAGCCCTGGCAGAACCAGAGGTCGAGGTTCGCGAGCCGGGGCATGAAGAAGCGCTTCTGCGCCTCGGTGCCGAACTTCAGCAGCACCGGCCCGAGCATGCCCACGTTGAACACCTGCGGCAGCGGCGCGGGCGCGCGGAACAGCTCGTCGAGCAGGATCAGCCGCTCGGCCTGGCCGAGCTCGGCGCCGCCGTACTCACGCGGCCAGTGCGGCGCCGCCCAGCCTTTCTCGTTGAGGATGCGCTGCCACGTGACGGTGTCCTGCTTGCGCGGCGGATGGCCCAGGCGCAGGCGTTCGCGGATCTCGGCGGGCAGCCGGTCCTCGATGAACTGGCGGACCTCGCGGCGGAAAGCGGCTTGGTCGGGGGGCGTGTGTAGGTCCATCGGGCGGGTGGCGGGCTGGGAGTTGGCTTGGGGAATCATATGCCTGACTTTCTATTGGATCAACCATTGCTTTTCTAGCCCAGCTGAAAAGCATCCAATGAGTGTTATGTCAAATCGTAATGACGAAAGATGATGCAGCCGCAGCCCTCGATTTACCAGTTCTCGGGGATTGGCTCTCGAGGCGGAGCTCCCTAGGATCGCCCGTTTTCCCGACCCTGCCCCGCGATCGCCATGTCGTGCCACCGGGCTCATCGTTTCATGCAACAGCACACGCTCGCGGCCATCCCCGCCCCTGTTTCGTCAACCCGCAGCACCGACTCGTTTCGGGCCGTCGCACGCCGCAGCTGCGCACTGCTGGTGCTGCTGCTGGCCGCTTGTGGCGGCGGTGGAGGCAGCGGTGGCGGCGCGTTCGCACTGCCGCCTGTCGGCCCCGCGACGACGCCGACGGAGCCCTCCGCGCCGACGGAGCCTTCGGTGCCGACGGAACCTTCCGTGCCGGAGCCGCCCCCGCCGCTCACCATCGGGGGAACGGTCACCGGATTGAAGGGCCACGGGCTCGTGCTGGCGAACAACGACGACACGCTGGCGGTGTCGGCCGATGGTGCCTTCACCTTTTCCACCGCGCTGGCGCAAGGCGCGACCTACGCGGTGAGCGTGCGGTCCCAGCCCGGCGGACCTTCCCAGGTCTGCACGGTCAACGGCGGCACGGGCACCGTGGCCGATACGGCGGTCACCGGGGTGAAGGTGCTGTGCGCCACGCAGTCGTACGCGGTGGGCGGCACGGTCGGCGGACTGGCCGGCACGGGCCTGGTGCTGCAGAACAATGCGGGGGACGATCTGCCCGTCGCGGCCAACGGCAGCTTCGTGTTTCCGGTCGCGGTGGCCAGCGGCGCCGCCTATGCGGTGACCGTGAAGACGCAGCCCGGCGGACCGACCCAGCTGTGCTCGGTGGCGCAGGGCAGCGGCACCATCGACGCGGACGACGTGGCTTCGGTGCAGGTGGTCTGCGCCACCCGCACCCGTGCGGTGAACGTCACGGTGAGCGGTCTCGACGGACAGGGCCTGGTGCTGCAGAACAATTCGGGCGACGACCTGGCCGTCGGCGCCAATGGCAGGCGCCAGTTCGCGACCTCCGTCGCCGAAGGGAGCACGTATGCCGTGACAGTGAAATCCCAGCCGCGCATGTACACCCAGTTCTGCACCGTCGACCGGGGCAACGGCACGGTCGCCGCGGCGGACATCGACGATGTGAGCGTGGCCTGCGCCACTCCCGCGACGCGCAGCGTCTACGTGTCCTCCTTGCTCGGCTCCAGCATTCCCATGCTCATGCGCTACAGCGCCGCCGACCTGACGGCACAGGCATCGACCATCGCGCCCGCCACCTTCGTGTCGTTCGCGGCCGATCCGAAGGGGCGTCTCGTGTTCGGCGGGAGCGACAGCGGTCGGGTGTATGCCATCCGGCAAGGCGATGGCATCGATACGATGAGCTCCGCAACCTTGGGCGCCCACGGAGCTGTCGCGGTGGGCATGCATCCCAGCGGCGACTATCTCTATGTCGTCGCGAACGGCGACGGCCTGCTGAGCACGTATGCCGTGCCCCCGGCCACGCCCGCGGCACCGGGCGTTCTTCAGCAGAAATTCCTCTCGGGCGCCAGCGGTACCTCCCCGCTGCCGCTGCCGCTGGCGGTGGATCCGCTGGGGCGCTTCGTGTTCGTCGGCACCAGCGGCCAGGGCATCCAGACGCTGCCGATCCGCGCGGATGGCACGCTGGATGACCCGGTCCGGCAAGCAACAACAGACGTGGTATCGGTCGTGGTCCACCCTTCCGGCGCCTACCTCTATGCCATCGGAACGGATGGCATGTTGCGGACCTACTCGATCCATGCGTCGACCGGCGCCCTCACGCAGACGGCCCTGACGGTGGCCGGCCTGGGAGTGGATGGGTCGACCTCCCTGGCCATCGACGGCAGGGGCCGCATGCTCAGCTTGGTCGATACGGTCAACCAGTTGCAATACACGCGGGCGATCACCGACATGGCCACCGGCGCACTGGGGACGCCCTTCCCGATCCACGGCCTGATCAATCCTGTGGCCACCGCCTTCGACCCTTCGAGCGACGGCGTGAACTTTCTCGTGGGCTCCCTCAACCTCTTCCGCCGCACCATCGACCCCGCCCAGGCCAGCTACGCGAACACGCTGACCACGCAGGTCGGGCCCGCGATCAGGGCGATGGTGCTGCTCAATCGCTGAGAGGCCCGCGGACGTTCGTGCGGCAGGCGTCGAGCGGGTTCGCGCGCGCCTCCAGCTTGCGCGCCCGGCTCGACCGAACGGGTCGGCGACCCGGCGCTTCCCCGAGAATGCCCGGCTGCTGACGCTGCGCGTGCGTCAGCGCGGAGAGTCCTTCGGCCGTGACTTCGAGAACGACCGCGCGTGCGATCACGAGCTCGCCGGTGCGCTCCCTGCGCGGCGGGTCGAAGCGTGCCTTCACGAGGCCGGCAGCCTCCAGCGAGAGGAGCTGTTCGATCTCGTCGGGGGAGGTCGATTCGGCGGGCAGGCGCCGCTGCCAGAAGGACGCCAGCAGCCTCATGCTGTCCAGCACGCGAAGCTGCCGCTCGTTGAGGATCTTTCGACGCATCGCTACCTTCTCCTGGCTGAAGTCGAACATTGGCGCCCCCGAAACGACTTTATGGAACGAGGAACATGCCCTGCTCGTAGGCGCTTTTCCGATCACGCCGCCATCCATGTGCCTTGCAGGGGGCCGTGCGAATCGGCGCGCCACGACGTGAGAGCGTCCAGCCAGGCCAGCCCAGCCCAGGTTCAGGGCAAGCTTCGACGGATCGCCGGTGCCCGCATCAGCGCACGGAGAGATCCCCGGCGCTCGACGTGAGGAAGTCCAGGAATGCCCGCAGTGCCGCGCTCTTGTGATTGCGATGCGCGTAGGTCGCATACAGCCAGATCGTCGGGGGCATCGCATCTTTCAGCACGGGCACCAATGCACCCGAGCCCAGGTGCGCGCGCGCCAGCACCTCGGGCACGCAGGTGACGCCGAGCCCTTTCACCGCCAGTGCGATCAGCGGTGCGGCATCGTCCGCATCGAGGCGGCTGCGCACGGGCACGTGGTGCGTCTTGCCATCGATCAGGAAGGGCAGCCGGGGCGAAGCGTCCCACAGCGAGAAGGTCAGCAGTTCGTGCCGGGCCAGGTCCTCGGGCTTCGACGGCATGCCCTTGCGCGCCCAGTATTGCGGCGATGCGCAGAGCACCAGCGGCACGGGCCGAAGCTTGCGCACCACGACGTCCCTGGCCTCGATGGGCCCGATGCGCAAGGCGACATCGATGCCTCCCATCACCAGGTCGTCGTCGCGATTGCTCAGGTGGATGCTCACGTGCACGTCGGGGTGGTCGGTGATGAAGTCCTCGATCTGCCAGCCCAGCAGGCTCAGCGACAGGCCGTGCGGTGCCGCGACCCTCAGGCGTCCGCGCGGATGCGCCGCGAAGTCCGACAGTTCCGTGCTCAGCTCCTGGAGCAGGCCGAACAGAGGCGCCAGCCGCCGCGCGAGCGTCTGCCCGGCGTCGGTCGGCGTGACCGAACGCGTCGAGCGGTTCAGCAGCCGCACGCCCACGCCCTTCTCGAGCTGGGCCACGATCTTGGTGACGCTGGCCTTGGAAATTCCCAATGCGATGCCCGCGCGCGTGAAGCTCTTGCGGGCGACGACTTCGGCGAAGACCCTGAGCTGCTGCAAGTCTTCCATGGCCTATGGCGCCACGCCGGCGAGCAGGTCCCGCCCCTGGCCTTCCCAGCCGCCGCCGAGCGCCATGAACACGGCGAACTGGTCGTCCGCGAGCCGGGCTTCCGATGCCGCGAGGGCCGCCTCGCTGGCCGCCAGCGTGCGCATGGCATCGAGCGCATCGAGTTGCGCGGTCTTGCCGCTGACGTAGAGCGTGCGCGCCTGTGCCGCCACGACGGCGCTCTGGTCGCGGGCGGCCGCGAGGGCGGCGTGCCGCTCCAGTTCGCGCGCGTAGGACTCGAGGGCGCTCTCGACCTCGCGCAGCGCCGTGAGCACGGTGGCATCGAAGCGCGCGGCGGCCTGCCGCGTGGCGGCTTCGGCCTGCGCGATGCGCGCGCGGGCCACGCCGTTGGTGGGCAGCGTCCAGCTGATCAGCGGCCCCAGGCTGTAGCTGAACGACTCGCGGTTGCCGAGCCGGTCCATGAAGCCGGCCGAGCTGGCCGACAGGCCGAGCACGACCTTGGGATAGAGCTCGGCCGTCGCCACGCCGATGCGGGCGGTGGCGGCCGCGAGGCTGCGCTCGGCCTGTCGCACGTCGGGCCGGCGACGCAACAGGCTTGCACCATCGCCCACGGGCAACGGACCCGCCACGCGCGGCGGGCTGTCGCATGCGGCCACCTGGGCCGGGAAGTCGCGCGGGGCCGCGCCGGTCAGCGTGGCCAGCCGGTACAGCGCGTTCTGGCGCTGCGCCCGCAGCGGCGGCAGCGAGGCGCGCAGCAGTTCGAGCTGGCCGCGTGCGCGCGCGGTGTCGATGGCCCCTACCCTGCCGCCCTGCTGCAGCCGTTGCGCGAGCTGCACGGCCTCTTCCTGCAGCCGCACCGATTCGCGGGCGCTGCGCAGACGCAAGCCGGTGGCGCAGGCCTCGGCATAGGCCCGGGCCGTGCCGCCGGCGACGTTGACGCGCACCAGGTCGACGGCCGCCCGCGCCGCGCCGCTGCCGGCTTCGGCCGCCTCGATGGCGCGGCGCAACTGGCCGAACAGGTCGAGCTGGTAGGACAGGTTCGCGCCCACGCCATAGGTGAAGCGGCTCGGCGGTCCGTAGTCCTTCTGCACGAGCGTGAGCCCCGAGACATGGCCGAAGCCGGGGCCGCCGTTCAGGGCCAGCGTCGGCCGCTGCGGCCCGCGCACCTCGGCTTCGAGCGCCTGGTCGCGCTCGAGGCTGGCCATGGCCTGCCGCAGGTCGGCGTTGTGCGCCAGGGCCCGGGCGACCAGTGCGTCGAGTTGCGCGTCCTCGTAGAGATGCCACCAGTTCGGCGGCAGCGCCGCGTCCGTCGCATTACCGCCGGCCGACAGGAACGGCCCCGCGGAGGCCGCCTGCGCGGGCGAGAGCGCGGCCGGCGCGACATAGTCGGGGCCGATGGGCGAATGGGCACAGCCGGCCAGCAGCGCGCCCGCCGCGACGGTGGCCAGGTGTCGGTGAAGGTGCGTCATCCTCGCGGCTCCGCACGGCGCGCGGCGGCGGCCGTCTCTGGCGCCGCCGAGGCCCCGAGCACCTGCACCGTGACCGTCTGGCCCGTGACCAGCCGCGTGCCCGCCGGCAGCGTGTCCAGCTTCACGCGCACGGGCACGCGCTGCGCGAGCCGTACCCAGTTGAAGGTCGGGTTCACGCTGGGAAGCAGGTTGGCGCCGGTGCTGCGATCGCGATCGGCGATGCCGGCCGCGATGCTCTCCACGCTGCCTTCGAGCGCGCCGGCGTCCATGGGCGTCACGCGCACCCGGTCGCCCAGGTGGATGCGCGGCAGCTTGTTCTCCTCGAAATAGCCTTCGACGTAGACCGACCCCGCGTCCACCAGTGCCATCACCGGATGGCCGGCGCTCGCGTAGGCGCCCTGCCGCAGGTCGAGGTTGGTCACGAGGCCGTCGGCGGGCGCATGCACCTGTGTGCGGCGCAGGTTCAGCCGCGCGGTGTCCAGCGCGACCTGCGTCTGGCGCAGCGCCACCTCGGCCGCGCGCAGGGTGCCGTTCGCCTGGTCAAGCCGCAGGCGCGACTGCTCGCGAAGCTCCCGCGAGACCAGCTCACCCAGGCCCGCGTTGCGGTCGTTTTCGCGCCGTGCCTGCGCGATGAGGATGCGCTGGTTGTCGAGCGCGACGGCCTGCGCGGCGACGGCCGCTTCGGCCTGCTGCACGGCCAGTTCGAAGCGGGCCTTGTCCAGCGAGAACAGCGGCGCGCCGGCGGCGACGAACTGGTTGTCGCGCACCGCGACCTCGGTCACCAGGCCGGACACGTCGGGCGCGACCTGCACGACCTCGGCGCGCACGCGTCCGTTGCGGGTCCAGGGGGCCAGCTCGTAGTGGTCCCACAGTTGCCAGGCGGAGCCGCAGGCGGCGGCGACGACCGCCAGGGTGAGGAGCGCGCGGGCGCCCGGTCGGGCCCATGCAGGAAAGGAAACGGCGTCAGGTCTCATGAAAAGGCAATGGAATGCGAAGCCCGGAAATCAGGTGGCGAAGGCGCCGGTGAAACGGGCCAGGGCATGAAGCAGCAGCACGTACACCGCCAGGTCGAACAGGGCCGGGTGCCACACCCAGCGGTAGACGCCGGCCAGCGCCAGCAGGCGGCGCAGCGCCCAGGAACACGCCAGCGCGCCGCCGGCCAGCAGCATCAGGCCCGGCAGGTACACGCCGTGGAAACTCGTTTCGATCATGGGTGGAGCGTGCCGTCGGCCGCTGGAAAGAGGTTGCGTCGAAGGCCCACGAGGGCCGCGATGGCGGGTGGCGCGGCGCCGCCGTGCAGCGCGTCGAGCAGCAGGCGGTCGATCTGCGGCAGCAGCGGTTCATCGCGCCGCGGCGCTCCCGCGGCCCGGGCGCGAAAGACCCGGGCCGAGTCCGCGAGCAGGCGGCCGAGGGCTCCGGCGGGGAGGCAGCGGCGCCACTGTTGCAGGGTCGCGATGTCGGCACCCGTGCGCAGCTCGCGCAGCGCCAGCCGCGCGTGGGCCCGGGCTTCCTCGCCCGCGCCCGGTGCCGTGCGCGGTGCGAGCAGCGCGATACGGTCCAGCATCCGGCCCGCATAGGCGTCGCGCGCGGATGCGCCCCGCGGGCGAGCCGCGAGCTCGGCCAGGTCGAGCGAGGTCGCGCGCCGTAGGCGCCGGGCGCTCCAGTCGCTGCCCACGCTGCGCACCAGTGCGGTGACACGCGCCGCGGCCACCCCGCCCAGGATCAGCGCGAGGTTCGAGTTGAGCAGGCTCGGCAGGTCCGCGCTGGCGGTGTCCTGCAAGGCGAGCGTGCCGGCCACGCCGAAGAACAGGCCCAGCGCCGCGAGCGAACTGGCGGGCCGCGCGATGTAGCAGCCGACCAGCAGGAAGAACGGCGCGATGCACAGCGCCAGCATGCCGAAGTCGCGCGCCAGCGGCATCACCACCAGCACGCAGAACACCGACACCGGCAAGGACCACAGCAAGGCGACGACGAACCTGTGCATGGCGGGCACCGGATCGTCCATCGTCGCGAAGAAGCTGCTGAAGACGGCCGCCGACATCGCCGCGGCCGACCCCGAGGGCCATGCCGTGGCGATCCAGGCCGCGCAGCATGCGCAGGTGGCCAGCACGGCCGTCGCCGCCGAGCGCAGTGCCAGGCCCCGGTCGCGATGCAGCACCTTCTGGCCGAGTGCCGCGCTGCGCCGCGGCGGCATCGCGCCGCCGGCGAGGCCGGCGTCGATGTCGGCGCGCAGCCCGACGCAGGCCCGCCACTCGAACACCAGTTCCTCGAGCCGCACGGCGAGGTCGATGCGCAGTGCGCGGATCCAGGGCGACGCTGCCGGCCCATCCGCCAGGGCCTGGAACGCGGCACGTGCTTCGTCCATGGACGCGGCCGGCTGCCCCGCTCCCGGCGGCGCCATCGAGCCCGCGTGCCGCTCGAGCGCCGAGACGATGTCTTCCGGCACCTCGCCCTCGGCGGCCTTCAACGCCTCGAGCCGGTCCTCGATCGCCGACAGCGTGGGCGCGAGCGCCGAGAGGCGGTCCTGCATGGCGCGAATGGCGCCCGCGGTCCAGCGCAGGTTGCCGGTGTCGAAGGGCACATGGGTCGACAGCAGGCGCAGCTGCGTGATGTCCAGCGCGAGCCGCTGGCGGTCCGCGGCCATGCGCATGCCGTCAGCGTGCCCGTCGCCGAGCAGGTCGTTCATCCAGCGGCGCGCGTCGCCGAGCGCGCGGTCCATCAGGGCCAGCAGCGACGGCGCCAGGCTGGCCGGCAGCACGAGACCGTGGACCAGGCTGGCGCACAGGATGCCGAGTCCGATCTCCTGCACCCGCGCCACGGCCGTGTCGAACATGGCCGCGGGCGCTTCCACCAGCGGGAAGCCGATGAGCGCGGCCGAGTAGCCCGCGAGCAGGAAGACATAGGAGCGCGCGCTGCGGTCCAGCAGCGAGAGGTAGAGGCATAGCCCGGTCCACAGCGCGAGCGCCAGGGTCAGCAGCTCGGGCGCGGCCGACAGCGCGGGGACCAGCACCACGGTGGCCGCGCAGCCGAGCACGGTCCCCACGAAGCGATGGAGCGCCTTGGAGCGCACCTGGCCCGCGAGCGGATGCGCCACGATGTACGCGGTCATGAAGGCCCAGAAGGGCCGCGGCAGGCCGGCGCGGCAGGCCAGGTAGAGCGCGAGCATGGCGCCTGCGAAGCTCTTGAGGGAGAAGAGCATCTCCTGGCGAGAGAAGCGGATCCGTTGCATGCGTCGATGCTAGGCAGCGCCGTGCGTGTCGGAAATTGCAATCCCGGCCGAACGATTTCTCTTTTCGGCCATGGCGCGGGCGGCGTCCCTTCCGTGCGGAGCCCGCGGCCGGCGGGCGAGAATGGCCGGCTCGCAGCAACCCTCATGGAGACCATGCAACGCCTCGAGGTCGTCCCCGAAGGCCTGGACTACCCGCTCACCGTGCCCGTCATGGCGCTTCGCGTGGACGTCGAGGCGCGTGCGCGCGAGATCCCGGTCCATCAGCACCAGATGGGGCAGCTCGTCATCGCGCTGCGCGGTGCCGTGTCGTGCGAGGTGCCGGGCGCGCTGTGGATGGTGCCGCCGCAGGCGGGCGTATGGATTCCGGGCGGCACGCCGCACAGCAACCACGGCACGGCGAACGCGCTGATCTTCTACCTGTTCGTCGCGCCGGGCGCGGGCGCATTGCCGACCAGGTGCTGCACCCTGGCCATCAGCACCATGCTGAGCGAGATGATCCAGCACCTGGCCGGCCTGGCGCCGACCTACGAGCCCGGCAGCGCCACGGACCGGTTCGCGCATGTGGTGCTCGACCAGCTCGGCGCGATGCCGAACGAGGACTTCTCGCTGCCGATGCCGCAGGATGCGCGGCTGCGCAGGATCTCGCGTGCCATCTCGCTCGACCCTTCGGACCGCCGGACCCTGCAGGACTGGGCCGCCGAGACCGGCACCAGCGAGCGCACCCTGACCCGGCTGTGCACGGCGCAGACCGGCCTGAGCTTCGGCCGCTGGCGGCGCCAGCTGCACATGATCGTGGCGCTGCGCGAACTGTCGGGTGGCGCGACCGTGCAGCAGGTGGCCTATGGCCTGGGGTACGAGTCGCCGTCCGCCTTCATCACGATGTTCAAGAAGGCCTTCGGCAAACCGCCGGCCACCTACATCGCCGAGCGGTTCAAGGTGGGCCCTTGATCCGCGCGCCCTGCCCCGGCAGGCAGAATGCGGCAGGAGCGAGACAACCCACCCATGCAATCGACCGGAACCCTGCGCGGCATCGCCGCGATGCTGCTGGCCTGCGCCTTCTTTGCCTGCATGGACGCGCTGCTCAAGACCCTGGCCGGCCACTATCCGCCCGCGCAGGTGATGGCGCTGCGCGGCCTGACGGCCCTGCCGCTGGTGTGCCTCTACGTCGCCTGGCGCCGCGAGGCCGCCGGCGTCTTCAACCGCCGGCTGCGCTGGCGCCTGCACCTGCTGCGCGCCGTGCTGAACATGGCGATGCTCATGCTCTTCGTCCATGGCCTCAAGACCCTGGGCCTGGCCGAGGCCTACACGCTGACCTTCATCGCGCCGCTGCTGATGGTGCTGATCGCCGTGCCGATGCTGGGTGAGTCGATCCACGCGCGGCACTGGGTCGCCATCGGGCTGGGCTTCGCGGGCGTGGTGATCGCGCTGCGGCCCGAGCAGGGCGCCTTCCTCTCGATGGGCGCGATCGCGATCCTGGTGGCCGCGGTCTGCTATGCGCTGTCGAACATGCTGGGCCGGCTCATCAGCCGCACCGAACCGAGTGCCGCGCTGGTGTTCTGGACCACCGTCGGCATGGCCCTGGGCGGCAGCCTGCTGGCGGCGCCGCAATGGGTGCCGATCCGCGCCGAGCACGCATGGATGCTCGCGGGCCTGGCCCTCAGCGGCTTCCTGGGGCAGCTGGCCATCGCCGAGGCGTTCCGCCACGGCCAGGCCGCCGCCATCGCGCCCTTCGAGTACAGCGCCCTGGCCTGGGCCCTGCTGCTCGACTGGCTGTTCTGGCAGGCCGTGCCCGACGCCTGGACGCTGGGCGGCGGCGCGCTGATCGTCGCGAGCGGCCTCTGGCTGGCGCGCAGCGAGGCGTCGAGGTCGGCCCGGAACAAGCAGCGGCCGGCCGCCCCCGTGACGCGCTCGTCCTCATGAGCGCACCGGCAGCGCGGCGCCCGAAGCCGCCTGCGCGCGGTGGCCGGCGATCCGGCGCCCGGCCATGTGCGAGCTGAAGATCGCCAGCATGAAGACGCCCACGCTCAGCAGGCTCAGGCAGTGGGCGCCGAGCAGATGGATGCCCACGGCGCCGAGGATGCCGGCCGTCGTGACGCCGAGGTAGGTCGCCGCGGTGTTCAGGCCCAGCAGCACCGGCGCGATGGCCGGCGCGACGTTGACGAGCCGGTACTGTTGCGGCCCCTGGATGCCCCAGCCCGTCGCACCCCAGATGGCGACCGCCACCACGGCGGGCCATAGCGAAGCGCTGGTCCAGGGCAGGAAGGCCATGTCCACCGCCTGCGCCACGAGCACCACGAACATGACCGTCGTCGGAGAAGTTCGGTCCAGCACGCGCGCCAGCGCGATGTTGGTGAGCGTTCCGCTCGCGCCCCAGACCACCAGCAGCGCGCCGAACACGAGGGAGTTGACCAGCACGCGATCGAACACCACCGAGAAATAGACGTAGACCAGGAAATTGCCCGCCATGCCCAGGTAGGTGGTGAGCAGGGTCCAGCCGATGCGCGAATCCTTCAGCGGCGCCAGGCGTGCCATGAGGCCGATCCTCGGCGCCAGCGGCACCTGCTCGAGCAGTACCAGGATGCCCAGGCCCGCCGCCAGCCCCACGGCCGCGACGAAGTACATCGTCCAGCGCCAGTCGCCGAGCCCGCCGAGCACGGTGCCGATCGGCGAGCCCAGCGCCGTGGCCGCCGTCAGGCCCGCCACGATCACGGCGATCGCCTGGCCGCGGCGGTTCGGTTCCACGATGCTCGCGCCCGTCCCGGTCGCGGTCGGCGAGTACATGGCCGCGCCCAGCCCGGCGAACACGCGCGAGGCCAGCGCGAGCGCGAAGGTGGGCGCGAGCGCGGTGGCGAGGTTCGCGAGCACGAAGATGCCCAGGCCCGCCAGCATCAGTCGTTTGCGCGGCACGTTGCCCGCGATGGCGGCAATGGTCGGCGCCAGCAGCGCATAGGAGATCGCATAGAGCGTCGTCAACTGGCCGGCCACGGCGATGTCGACGTCGAAAGCGTGCGCCAGTTGCGGCAGGATGCCGGCCACCACGAAGGTGTCGGTGCCGAGCGCGAACATGCCGAGCGCCAGCACGAGCAATCGCTTGTCCATGGCTTTTCCTTCAGCGCGCCGCGGCGAAGAGTTGCTGCATCTCCGCGAACGGCTTCGAGCCGGCCGAGAGCGGATCCGAATGGCCGGTCTCGAGGAAGCTCCTGGCGGCGCGCTCGGCCTGTCCCCAGATCCATTGCGGTATGGCCGAGCCCGCGCTGAGGCGCCGCACGCCGAGCCTGGACAGCTCGGCCGCCGCGGGCAGGCCGCCCCAGGCCATCACGTTCAGCGGCAGCCGCGTGGCGAGGGCGACGTCCTCGATCTCGGTCGGCTCGCGCAGGCCCGGCACGAACAGGCCGTCGGCGCCGGCTTGCGCATACAGCCCCGCGCGCCGGATCGTTTCCTCCACCCGCTGCGAGGGCTCCGCGAGCCCGGCGAGGATCACGTCGGTGCGCGCGTTCACGAACAGGTCGGTGTTCGTGCGGTGCAGAAATGCCTTGATCGCCTCGATCTTGGCCGCCAGGGTCTCCGGCGCGTCGCGCCCGTCCTCGATGTTGATGCAGGTCACCCCGAGGTCGAGCAGCCGCCGCACGAACTCGACGACGGCCTTCGGGTCGTCCGAATAACCGTTCTCGATGTCGACCGACAGCGGCACCGTGAGCACCCGCGCGATGCGGGCGACCGCGCCCACGGCTTCGTCGACCGGCAGCGCCCGGCCATCCGCGCAGCCCAGCGACCAGGCGAGGCCCGCGCTGGTGGTGGCGATGGCTGTGGCACCGGCGCTCTCGAAGAGCCGTGCCGAGACCGCGTCCCAGGCGTTGGGCAGTACCAGCGGCGTGGCCGCGCGGTGAAGCTGGCGGAAATGCGCGGCCGTGTTCTTCGGCTTGTCGCGGTTCGGATGGGTCATTGCGTGCTCCTGGAGTGGGCCCCTCGCGGGGTGACAGGGGCTCATCTTCGCGATAAACTGCGATGGCGTTAAGGTCAGGTTTCCGTCTTTTTGCGCCATCAAAGGAGCTCTCGAATGATTCGTGTCGGCGTGGCGATCTATCCCGGTTTCCAGCTGCTCACTTTGGCGGTCGTCTCGGTGTTCGAGTACGCCAACATGTCGCTTGATGAGCCGCTGTATGCCCACACCCTGCTCTCCGAGCACGGCGGTCCGGTCCGGTCCTCGTGCGGCGTGGAAGTCGGCACGGTGCCGTTCGGCAACGCGCGCTACGACACCGTGCTGGTGGTCGGCGATACGGTCGTGACCGAGGGCTCCCCTGCCCTGCTGGGCTTCCTGCGCAAGTCGGCCCGCCGCGCGCGGCGCCTGGGCGCGGCCTGCACCGGCGCCTTCAATCTCGCGCAGGCCGGGCTGCTCGACGGCAAGCGCGCGACCACCCACTGGGCGCACGTCGTCAAGATGCGGCGCGACCATCCCGAGGTGCTGCTCGAGGAGGACAGCATCTTCGTGCACGACGATGGCGTCTGGACCTCGGCCGGCGCGACCGCCTGCATCGACCTCGGGCTGGCGCTCGTCGAGCAGGACTGCGGCGCCGATGTCGCCAAGCTCGTGGCGAAGCGCATGGTGGTGTATCACCGCCGCACCGGCGGCCAGTCGCAGCATTCCGCGCTGCTCGAGCTGCGCCCGCGCACCGATCGCATCCAGAAGGCGCTCACCTATGCCAAGAGCCACCTGACGAACGAGCTCTCGCTCGAGGAACTCGCCGAGGCCGCGAACCTCAGCCCGCGCCAGTTCGGCCGCGTGTTCAGGGAGGAGACCGGACAGACGCCGGCCAAGGCCATCGAGCGGCTGCGGACCGAGACGGCGCGGCTGATGATCGAGTCGCAGTTGCTGCCGATCGAGACCGTGGCGCGCGACACCGGCTTCGGCGATCCCGACCGCATGCGCCGGGCCTTCCTGCGGGCCTATGGGCAGCCGCCGCAGGTCATCCGCCGGGCCAATCGGTCGGAGGCGCGGCGTGCTTGAGGCCGGCGGCCGGCATGCGCTTCAGTCGAAGGTCCGCGCCACGAAGGATGACTTGTTCGTGATCGACCAACGCCCCTCCACCTCGTGCATCACGAAGTGATCGTTGAACAGCTTCTGGCCGATCCGCACCTTCACGGTGGCCGTCGAAAGGCTGTCCGAGATGTGCGTCATCGACAGGATCGCCTCCTCGCGAGGTGCGTCCATCGAGCGGGGGCTCGGCCTGCCATGGATGAGCGCCGCATACTCCGGCGCCGACAGGGTCTGCAACTGGCCGTCCTGGAGCCACTGGACGAGGCAGGACGGATGAAAGACCTGGTGGAAGTCGCGGCTCTTCGGCTCGTGGGCGAGGTTGAAATAGTCGTCGATCAGGGCGGCGACGGCGTGGGTCTGGGTCATTGCTAACTCTCTGCGAGGGATGGAAGCTTCGTATGGTGAAAGCTCCTCCCTCGCCCGGCTACGGCGAATCGGGCATCGCAGCCATTACAGGAAGACATGGATCATGGAAGACCTCGATGGAGGACTCGTCGGCGGCTTGCTGGTGCTGGCCGCGGTCGCCGAATGCAGGAGCTTCAGCGGCGCCGCATCGCGCCTGGGCCGGACGCAGCCCGCGGTAAGCCGCGCCATCCAGCGGCTGGAAGACCGGTTGCGCGCGAAGCTCGTGCATCGCACCAGCCGGCAGGTCGAGGTGACGGATGCGGGGCATGCGCTGCTGGCGAAGGTGCTGCCCCTGCTCCAGGGCATCGAGGAGGCGACGGTCGGCGCGTCGGACCAGACCTCGGTCGTCAACGGAACGCTGCGCGTGGCGTGCGATGCGGTGTTCGCCCGCCTCGTGCTGGCACCGGAACTGGCCGAATTCCTCAAGCGCCATCCCGCGCTCCGGTTGAAGCTGGAGACGCGCAACGATCTCCCGGACCTGGTCGGCGACGGATTCGACCTCGCCATCCGGTTCGGAGCGCCATCGGTGTCGACGCTGGTCTGCCGCAGGCTCTACAGCCCGCGGATCCTGACCGTGGCCGCGCCCGCCTACCTCGAGCAACGCGGCCGGCCGCGGTCGCCGCAGGACCTGGTCGACGGCGGCCATGAATGCATCCATGCCATCGACCCATCCACCGGCCGGCTCTTCGACTGGGAGTTCTGGCGCGGCGACGAGAAGCTGAAGGTGGCCGTGCGCGGCAGCCTGACGGTCACCGATGCGGGCACCAAGATCGGCGCCTGCCTCGCGGGCTACGGCATTGCGCAGGTGATCGACCTCGGCATCGAGACGCACCTGCGCGCGGGCACGCTGGTGCCGGTGCTGACGGACTGGCCCGACGAGACCTTTCCGCTCTACGTCTACTACCCGGGCCGGGAACACGTGCCGGCCAAGGTCAGGGCGTTCATCGACTTCGTCGTGCGCATGATGCCGGGGGCGCAATCCGGAGAGCACGCGCGCTCGGCCTGATTTGAACGCATGTCCGCCATCTCCTGGTCGAAGCCGAATCCTTGCCCCCTGCTTCGGGTTCTCGGCCTCGCACCGTGCGGCAGGCGTAGGCGCGTTTCCGTTTCCCGCGACGTCCATGCGCCCTGCGCCGTTCCTGGAGCCGTCGGCGCGCCACGACGAGTTGGCGCGGCGGGCACCTACATGCCGGTCCGGGTCGGCGCGTCACCGTGAGCCCTCGATCAGCCGACCAACCCAACCAGGAGCCACACCATGTCCACCGCATCCATCACCAGCGACGAAGTCCTGTCGATCCTCAACGACCTGCTCGAGAACTCCCGCGATGGCGAGTACGGCTTTCGCGCTTGCGCCGACGAGGTGGAGGACGCCCGGATCAAGCAGGTCTTCGCGAACCGCTCGGCCCAGTGCGCCGCGGCCGCCGCCGAACTGGCGACGCTGATCCGCTCGCTCGGCGGCGAAGCCGACAAGGGCGGCAGCGTCAGCGGCGCGCTGCATCGCGGCTGGGTCCATGTGAAGGGCACGCTGGGTGCGGACAGCGCCCTGTCGATGCTCGAGGAGTGCGAACGCGGCGAGGACTCGGCCGTTGCGCGCTACCGCAAGGCGCTGAAGAACGACCTGCCCGCCGAAGTGCTCGCCGTCGTGCAGCGGCAGGCCGATGGCGCCCAGCGCAACCACGACCAGATCCGCGACCTGCGCGACCAGTACAAGGCCAGGAAGGGTTGAGCATGACCACGCGCAAACCCATGTCGCCCGTGAACATCGAGCAGAACCGCGAGGTCGGCATCGACACGCCGCTGGACGGCAGCCGCATGGGCCGCGAGGCCGACAAGCCCTCGGGCGACCCGGGCGAGCGCGGGCACGATGCGCCGGCGCCCGATGCCGAGCGCGCGAGGCGGCCCGCGGACACCGGGCGCAACGGCGAGAAGGCCTAGACATTCCACAGGAGGTCCCATGGCAGACGATCCCAAGAAGACCACGCTCGATCGCAAGCTCATCGCGCTGCACGAACCCCACGAAGTCCGGTCATGGACCGAGAGCCTGGGCTGCACCGAGACGCAACTGCGCGACGCGGTGAAAGCCATCGGCAATTCGGCCGAAGAGGTGCGCCAGTACCTGGCCGAGAAACTGAAATGAGCCGCCTTCGGCGAATCGCCGTATTCGTCGAGGAAGTCGGGGCGGGAAACTACCACTGGGTGCTGCACGAGCAAGGCGGCGACGCCAGCGAATGGATCGAGTTGTCCGCCAGCCCGATGGCCTACGACCTGTGGCTCGACGCCTTCGAGGATGGCTGCGCCGAACTCGTGCGCATGGTGCCCGACGAGCGCAACGGGCCTCGCGCCGCCGGCGAGGACGAGGACGCGCCGCCGGTCGGCTAGCGTGCGCATCGGGACGCACGGGACCGACCGCTAGAATCGTCCGCAACACGAACCACATGACGCGTCGGCTCTCGGCGCCGGTGTCATGGAAGATGTTCAGGGAGAAAGGCACCGCCGCCACCAACCGATCGGGACACGCATTCAATTGACGCGAGGAAGCGACGCCGAGATCGTCTTGCATGCATTGTTCCTTCGCGGGCTCGACGGCGACGCCGGGGCCTATGGCGATTTCCTCCATCGGATGGCCAGCCATCTGCGCGCCTTCATCGGCAGGCGGCTGTCGGGCTGGCCGGACGACGTCGAGGACCTGGTGCAGGAATGCCTGCTCGCGATCCACAACCAGCGGCACACGTTCCAGCGGGCCGAGCCCGTCACGGCCTGGGCCGCCGCCATCGCGCGCTACAAGCTGGTCGATCTGCTGCGCGCGAAGTCGGGACGGGAAATGCGCCATGTCGCCATCGACGACGTCGAGATCTTCGCGGCCTCGCAGACCGAGGCACACGAGGCGAAACGCGACGTGCTGGAGTTGCTGGAGACGCTGCCGGAGCGCTACCGCCTGCCGATCCTGCACGTGAAGCTCGAGGGACTGTCCGTCGCCGAAACCGCGCAACGCCTCGGCATTTCCGAATCGGCCGTGAAGGTCAACACGCATCGGGGGCTCAAGATGCTTGCCGACAGGATCAGGGAGAACGGCTCATGAAAACCGCCGACTTCGTCGTGCTGCTGGCCACCGGCGAGCCGCCCGTGCGGCCCCATGCCACGACACGCAGGCTGGCCATGGCCCTGGCGGCCGGACTCGCGGTGTCGTTCGCGATCGTGGGCCTGGGCTATCGTTTCAGGCCGGACCTGGCGCAGGCCGTGTTCTGGCCGATGTTCTGGATCAAGCTGGCGGTGCTGCTGACCATCGGCGCGGCCGGCCTGCTGCTGACGCATCGTCTCGCGCGCCCCGGCGCGAAACCGGGGGCCGCGTGGCTCGGGCTCGCGCTGCCGCTCGCCGCGATCTGGCTGCTGGCCCTCGTGTCGCTCGTGCAGGCGCCACCGCAGGCGCGCCTGCCGCTGGTCCTCGGCGAGACCTGGCGCAGCTGCATCTTCAACATCCTGCTGGTCTCGGCGCCCCTGCTCGCCGCGGGCCTGAGCGCGCTGCGCACCCTGGCGCCCACGCGGCCCGCGATGGCCGGCGCCGCCGTCGGCGCGCTGGCGGGAGGCCTGGGCGCTTCCGTCTATGCCCTGCACTGCCCCGAGCTCGCCGCGCCGTTCCTCGCCATCTGGTACGTCGCCGGCGTGGCCGCGACCGTCGGTGTCGGCGCGCTGCTGGGACCGCGGCTGCTGCGCTGGTAGACGCCGCGAGGGCGCCGGCCGCGGCGGATGCGTGTAAGTACCGTGCCGGCGCGCGCGCGGATGCGGCGAACATCCGCGGGAACCCGGCCTCACCTGGAGACCCCCTGAGCTTCCAACACCCGCCATTGAATTTCGACGCGCGCGTCTACGGCCCGCAGCGCATCGCCGCCGTCGTCGCCACGCTGGCCGAGGATGGCGTGGCGCCGGCACTGACGCTCGCGGACAGCGGCCTCGACGAGGACGCCCTGCGGGCGTCGGCCACGCGCGTGTCCTACGGGCAAGTGGTGGCCGTGTTCCGCAATGCCGTGCGGCTCGCGACCGATCCCGCGACCGCGTTGCGCGCCGGCGCGCGCATGCACATCACCTCCTACGGCATGTACGGCTACGGACTGCTGAGCAGTCCCACGCGCGCGGCCCTCGTCGAGTTCTCGCTGAAGTACAACCGGGTGATGGGGCCGGTGGCCGGCGCGGTCGCCTACGAGCGCGATGGCGACGTTGCCAACTACACCTTCGAGGTGATGCTCTCCACCGACCCCGAGGATGCGCTGTACCGCTTCGCGCTGGAGTTCGCCCTCGCCGCGCACCTGCGCCTGGGGCGCGATCTCCTCGGGCCCGACTTCATGCTGTGGGGCCTGCGGGCGCGCTATGCCGAGCCGCCGCACGTGGCGCTGTACCGCGACCTGTTCGACGGGCCGCTGCGCTTCGGCGAGGACAGCGACCGGCTGCAGGTCGCCGCGCCCTGGATCGACCGCTCGTCGCGACTGCCCGACGCGGTCACGCACGCGATGGTCACGCAGATGTGCCAGCAGGTGCTGGCCGAACTTCCGCAGGGCGATGGCACGGGCGCGCTGATCCGGCGCACGCTGATCGAGCAGATGCCGTGGCGCTTTCCCACCATCGATTCGATGGCGCGGCAGCTGGCGATGCATCCGCGCGCGCTGCGGCGCAGGCTCGAGGCCGAAGGCACCTCCTACCGCGACCTCCTCGCGGCCGTGCGCAGGGGGCTGGCCATCGAGTACCTGCGCAAGACCCGCATGACCACCGAGGACATCGCGAGCCGCCTGGGCTACAGCGATGCGGCCAACTTCCGCCATGCCTTCGTCCGCTGGACCGGCAGCAGCCCGACCAGCTTCCGCCCGCGCTGAGCCTCTCGCGCCAGGCGCCGCGGTGGCCCGAAGTCACCCCTGCCGCTGTCCATTCGCACCTTTTGTCGCCGCGGCGCGGTCTCTAAGCTCGATGCGTCCGCGCGCACCGTTGCGCGCGCCACGCAGCGAACGGAGACGGCATGGGCTTGGCGAGACTGAAGGATCCGCGGGGATGGGGCGCGTCGGTCGCGGGTGGCGCGCGGGACCCGGAATGGCGGCTGGCCGAGCGGCCCGGCGAGCGCGATCTCTTCGTGCGCGGGCTCGGCGGCGACGCGTCCGCCTACCGCGAATTCCTTCGAGGCACGGCCCATGCGCTGCGCGGCTTCATCGATCAGCTGCACCAACGCCAAGAGCGGCAGCGCCACCACGCTGCCCAGCGGCAGCAGCCCGAGCGCCAGCTTCAGCGTGACGCCGGCCACCGGAGACAACATCAGTTGCACCCTCACCAACACCAACACGGCGACCCTCACGCTGCAGAAGGCATTGGGCGGCACGGGCCGCATCGACGCCACCGACCAGTTCGCGTTGTCGGCCACGGGCACCGGCGCGCCCGCGGCGGCCAACACCACTGGCACCGGCACCACCGTCACGTCGGCGGCCTATGCCTTCCAGGCCACGCCCGGCACCGCCTACGTGCTCGACGAGAGCATGGCCACGGGCAGCGCGTCGACGCTGGCGCAATACAGCCGGGCCGTGGCCTGCACGAACACCGGACCGACCAACGTCAGCAGCCTGAACTCGCTGCCGATCAACGTGACGCCCGCCGTGGGCGACAGCATCAGCTGCACGATCACCAACACGCCCAAGCCGCCGACCCTCACGCTGCAGAAGGCACTGGGCGGCACGGGCCGGGTGGTGGCGAGCGACCAGTTCGCGCTGTCGATCAAGGGCTCGGGCACACCGGTGAGCGTGAACACCACCGGCACCGGCACCGCGATCACCTCGGCGGCCAACACCGTCACGGCCACGCCCGGCACCGCCTACACGCTCGATGAAGCCATGGCCACGGGCAGCGGCTCGAGCCTGTCGGCCTACACGCGCAGCGTGACCTGCTCGAACACCGGCCCCACCAGCGTGAGCGCGCTGACCACGCTGCCCGTGAGCGTGACGCCGGCGGTGGGCGACGCGATCAGCTGCCTGATCACCAACACCCCGGCGGCCGCGACGGTCAGCGGGCGCGTGTTCCTGGACAACGGCACGGGCTCGGGCGTTGCCAACGACGGCATCCTCAACGGCAGCGAGGCTCCGCAGGCGGGCATCGCGGTGCGGCTGACCGACTGCGCGGCCACGCCCACCGTCTACGCGAGCGCGCTGACCGACGGCACCGGCGGCTACAGCTTCGGCGTGCCCGCCAGCGTGGCCGTGAATGCTGCGCTGTGCGTGGAGCAGACCAACCGCTCGGCCGCGCGCATCTCCACCGGTGCGTCGGTGGGCGCGACCGCGCTGCCCTCGGGCACGGCCACCGCCGCCACGGGGGGCAGCTACACCTACACGCGTGGCGGCACGCCCGATCGCATCGCCTTCGCCTGGAACGGCACGGGCCACGCGAACCTGAACTTCGGCGACGTCGACAACAGCGGCTTCGCCGCCAGCAGCGCGAAGACCGCGCAGCCGGGCAGCACGGTGACCTACGCGCACACCTTCAGCGCGGGCACGGCCGGGCAGGTGCGCTTCGGCATCGCCAGCGAGACGGCCACGCCGGCGCTCGCGGGCTGGAGCACGCAGGTCTTCGCCGACCCGGGCTGCACGGGCAGCCTGCAACCGGGCGCGGCGCAGCTGTACCCGCCCGCGGGCACGGGCACGGCGGTGGCCGCGGGGGGCAAGGTGTGCATCGTGGTCAAGCAGTTCGTGCCGGCGAGCGCGCCGCAGGGGGCGAACGACAAGGTGACGATCAAGGCCGACTTCGACTACGGCAATGCGAACCCCGCGCTCAGCGGCAGCTACGTGCTGGACGACATCACGACGGTGTCGGACTCGGTGCTGGAGCTGAGGAAGGAGGTGCGCAACGTGACGCAGGGGGTGACGAGCTTCGGGGTGAACAACCAGGCGAAGTCGGGGGACACGCTGGAGTACCGGATCACGTACACGAACAACGGAGCGGCGCCGATCGGGAACATGGTGGTGAACGATGCGACGCCGGGGTACACGAGCTTCGTGAGCGCGACGACGGGCACGACGCCGGCGACGTTGACGGGGTGCACGAAGCGCACGCCGGCGAACGTGGCGCCGAACCCGGTGGTGGCGTGCGCGGCCGCGCAGAGTGCGGGCGGGACGGGGCCCATCGGATGGACCTTCGCGGGCTCGGTCGCGCCGGGTGGCACGGGCACGGTGCTGTTCCAGGTCAAGATCGATTGAGCCGCCCGCCCCCGCCCCTCAGAAGCTGTGCCGGATACCGATGCCGCTGGAACGCACGGCATCGCCGCCCCGGGGCGTGAACGCGATCCCGCCCGCGGACGCGGTGGCGCCGCCGCGGTTCGACAGATGCAGCAGGCGTCCGTACAGCACCGTGCGCTTGCTGAGCGCGTAGTCGTAGCCGAGCGTGACGCCGAACTGGCCGCGCGTGCTGCCGCCGACCTTGCGCTGCACCACGGCGCCGGTCCAGCGCGACAGGCCATCCTGGAACGACACGCCGACATCGATCAGGCGCGCGGCGGGCGTCGACGGCAGGCCGCCGCCGACGCGAATGGCATGCGCGGACAGGGCCCAGGCCTGGCCCAGGTCGATGCGTGCGCTGAGCGCGTCGACGCGGGTCGCGACGGGCGCCGCCACCGGTGCCGTGTCCGTTCCCGTTCGCGTGCGCGAGAACGAATAGGCCAGGTAGTACGGGGCCTTGTCGTAGCCGATGGCCCCGCCCTGGAACTCGCCGCTGCGCTTGCTCGCGGTGGAGGCCTCGCCGAAGGAATAGGCCAGGTCGAGCATGAAGGCCTGGCCCTGCGGCGTGCGGTAGCGCACCATGTTGCTCGCGCGGAACGCGGGGGCCGGGCCGAGCCCGGGCTGCGCATCGGTCTGCGCCACCAGCACCAGCGGCGAATAGATGGCGTTCATGCCGAAGGGGTCGGCGCGCAGGAAGGCGTTGAACATCGGCGTGTACATGCGGCCCGCATCGACCCGCCCCCATCCGCCGGACAGCCCCACGAAGGCCTGGCGCGTGAACGAGATCGAGGGGCCGGGCAGCGTCCCCGCGCCGGTGTCGGCATTCACGCCGGCCTCCAGCACGAAGTTCGCGGCCAGTCCGCCACCCAGGTCTTCCGCGCCGCGAAAGCCGAAGCGCGAGGCGCCGTTGCCGCCATCCGCCAGCTGGGTGAGCGAGCGTCCGCCGGAACCCAGGTGCTGGACGAACAGGTCGACCATGCCGTACAGCTGCACGGTGCTCTGCGCGCAGGCGAACCCGCTCCCCAGCAGCGCCGAAGCGGCCAGAATTCTTTTCTTCACGATGTGTCTCCGTTGTTGTTCTTGCCCGCCCGGCGCGGGTCCGGCTGTCGTCGCGCGTGGGCTAGCCCGAGACCAGCCCGAGCCGCTTCACGATCTGGCGCTGGCCGTCCAGTTCCGTCTCCAGCGCCGCCACGAATTCGGCGCGCGAGCGGCTCACGGCCGGATAGGAGCCGGTGGACGCGAGCAGGCGCTTGACCTCCTCGCTGCCCATCGCCTGCCTGAAGGCGGCGATCGCGCGTTCAGCGATGTCGTCGGGCGTGTCCGCGTGCATCGCCATGCCGCCCCATGATTCGAAGGCATAGCGCCCTCCCCCGCTCTCGGCGATCGTCGGCACCTGCGCGAGCTGCGGCACGCGGGCCGTGCCCGTCGTGGCCAGCGCGCGCAGCTTGCCGCTGGCGATCAAGGGCATGGCGGCGCCGAGCACCAGGATCGAGAAATCGATCTGGCCGCCGATGAGCGCATTGATCGATTCGACCGCGCCCTTGTAGGGCACGTGCAGCGCCTTGAAGTTGCCGGTGGCATCGGCGAGGTACTCGACCGCGAGGTGCGCGGGCGAGCCCGGCCCGGCCGAGCCGTAGCTCAGCGAGCCGGGCTTGTCGCGCACCATCGCGATCAGCTCGCGCATGCTCGCGATGCGCGAATCCGCCGCGACGACGCACACGAAGGGCGAGGTCGTCAGCCGCGTCACCGGCTTGAGCTCCTTCAGGAGGTCGAACTTCGGATTCATCGCGGACAGCGTGACGATGCCCGAGGACAGCGACAGGAAGTTGTGCGCATCGGGCGTGCCCTTGGACACCGAGCGCGCGGCGATCAGGCCCGAGGCGCCGGGCTTGGCCTCCACCACCACGGGCTGCCCGAGCTGCGACTGGAGCGAGGGGCCGAGCTGGCGTGCCAGCGTGTCGGGCGTTCCTCCCGCCGGGTAGGGCACGACGATGTGCAGGGGCCTGGTCGGCCACGCGGCAGGCGCGGTGGCCGCGGCGAACGCGCGGCGCGGCAGCGCCAGCGCGGGAACGAGGGCGGCGGCCCAGGCCAGGCCTTGTCGGCGCGAGATGAGGGGACTCATGGCGATCCTTCGCGTGGGGGTGGGTGTCAGTCCAGCTGGGCTTGCGCTTCCGGCCGGTTGGCGATGCTGTCGGGGGCCTGCGCGCCGGGCGTCACCCGGACCTGCGCGATGCGACCCGTGAACGCGAAGGTTCCCCGCCCTTCGTAGAGGCGGCTCACCTTGCGCTTGCGGTCGAGGCCGACGTCGACGCCCTCGCCGCCCAGGCGCAGGAAGGTCGGCGTCATGTCGAGCGGCGCGGCGTGGCGTCGTCCGTCCAGCACCAGCGTGCCCTCGCCCCGGCGCGCGCCCAGCGCCCGGTGCTCGAGCGTGAAGCGATGGCGGCCCGCGTCCAGCGCCATGGCCACCGAGCGCCGGACGGACGAGCCGGCCGTGAAGGCCAGGTGCAGCTGCCCGTCGAGCACGAAGGCCGCGAGGCCGTTCATGTTGTCGCCGATGGCGTAGAGCACGCCGCTGTCCTCGCCCGTGCATTCGAACTCGCAGTCGATGAGGTAGTCGCGGTCGGCGATCAGCGCCGTGATCACGATCGGCGACGCGGTGCCGGTGCCCGGGTAGAAGGTGCGCGGGCGCGCGCTCTCCTCCTGCAGGAACGGCGGCAGGCCCAGCGCGCGCCGGTTGTCGCGGTTGTCCAGCGGATAGACGTAGTTCGCCTGCGCGTCGCGCTCGAAGGCCTCGACCAGCTCGCGCAGCCGGCGCGGTTCCTTCGCGGCGAGGTCGTCGCATTCGGTGGGGTCGGCCTCGAGGTCGAACAGCAGCCACTGGTCCAGCGCGATCGGCGTGCCCGGCGGCTGCAGCGACACGATCTTCCAGCGCCCGCTGACGTAGCCGCGGTTGCCCTCGAGCTCGAAGTGCTGCCGTTCGCGGGCCGCGGGATGGGCCGGGTCGCTCAGCATGCCCTTGAAGCTCACGCCGTCGAGGCCGCGCGTGCGGTAGCCGTTGAAGGCCTGCGGATAGTCGACGTCCAGCAGGTCGAGCAGCGTCGGCAGCAGGTCGCTCACGTGGATCCACTGGCGCCGGATCGCGCCCGGGTCGGGCACCCGGTTCGGCCAGCTCGCGATGAAGGGCACGCGGATGCCGCCGTTCATGGGCGTGCGCTTGTAGAAGCGGAACGGCGTGTTCGACGCGTTGGCCCAGCCCGTCGGATAGGCCGGGAACGAGTCGGTGCCGCCGAGCCGGCCGTCGAGGTACAGCGAGCGCGCGAGCTGCGGATCCTCGGTGCGCGTGACGCGCTTCTCGTAGATGTTGGCCGCGCCGTCCGGGCCGCCGATCGAGGACGCGCCGTTGTCCGAGGTGAGCACGATCAGCGTGTCGTCGAGCACGCCCAGCCGCTCGAGCTCGTCCACCAGCCGGCCGACGTTGCGGTCGATGTTCTGCACCATGGCCGCGTAGATCTGCATGTACCGCGACATCACGGGCTTCTGCTCGTCGGGCACCTCCGACCAGGGCTTCACGCCGGGGCTGTCGGTAGGCAGGCGCCAGTCCGGCGGCACCACCCCCGACGCGACCTGGCGCTCGAAGCGCTGCCGGCGCGTGGCATCCCAGCCTTCGGCATACACGCCGTCGTAGGCGGCGATGTCCTCGGGCTTCGCGTGCAGGGGCACGTGCGGCGCGTTGTGCGCCAGGTAGAGCAGGAAGGGCTTGTCGGGCGCCGCGCTGCGGTGCGAGCGCAGGTACTTGATGGCGCGATCGGTCCAGTCGTCGGTGCAGTAGTAGTCCTTCGGCAGCTCGTCGATGTCGGCCACGTCGTTGCCCTCGACGAGCTGGCCCGGCGAGAAGAAATGGGTCTCCGCGCCGAGGAATCCGTAGAAGTGGTCGAAGCCGCGCTGCAGCGGCCACGAGGCGCGCGAGGCTGCGGCGCTCACGTGGTAGTCCGCCGTGTTGTGCCACTTGCCGACCGCGTAGGTGGAATAGCCGGTGTCGCGCAGCAGCTCGGGCAGCGTGGGCGCGTCGAGGCTGATCTCGCCGGCCTGGTAGCCCGGGTAGCCGGGGTTGTTGTGGGTGAGCCAGCCGCATCCGACCGCGTGCGGGTTCTTGCCCGTCATCAGGGCGGCGCGCGCCGGCGTGCACATCGGCACGGTGGTGTAACCCGTGAAGCGCAGGCCCCGCGCGGCCAGCGCGTCGATGCGCGGCGTGCGGATCTCGCTGCCGAAGCAGCCGAAATCCGAGAAGCCGAGGTCGTCGAGCAGGATCACCACCACGTTGGGCGCGCCTGCGGGCGCCTTGCGCGGCGGGCGCCACCAGGGCTTGGAGGTACCGAGGGTCTTGCCGATGGTCGCGCCGTGGTCGCGGCCGGGGTCGGCGCTGCGCAGCGGGTCGTGCGGGTCGCGGGTGGATTTCAAGATTGCTTCTCCATGACGAGGTCGGCCGCCTTCTCGCCGATGGCGATCGAGGCGGCATTGGTGTTCGACGAGGGCATCGTCGGCATGATCGAGGAGTCGACGACGCGCAGGCCCTGCACGCCGCGCACGCGCAGGCTGGCGTCGACCACGGCCATGGGGTCGTGGCCCATCTTGCAGGTGCCGACCGGGTGCCACGAGGTCTGCCCGCAGCCGCGGATGTAACTCAGCAGTTCGTCGTCCGAGTCGATGTCCGCGCCGGGCCGCGTCTCGCGCTTCACGAAGGCCGCGAGCGCCGGCTGGCTGGCCACGCGGCGCGCCAGCCGCAGTGCCTTGAGCATGGCATCGACGTCGACGGGATCGCTGAGGTAGCGCGGGTCCATCGACGGGTCGTCGGTGGCCAGCGGCGTCACCGCGTGCACCGCGCCGCGCGATTGCGGGCGCAGCTGGAACAGGCCGATGCCGAAGCCCGGGAACGGATCGGTGCCGGCCCCCTTGCTGCGCGAGTAGCGGTCCTTGCCGGTGACGTGGTGCATCTGGATCTTCACCGTCGGGCGCTCGTCGCGCGCATCGGCCCGGGCCAGCGCGTGCGCCGTGGCCGATGGCGTGGCCATCATGCCGCGCCCGGTCAGCAGGTAGGCCGCGCCCATCAGGCCCTGGCGCAGCGGACTGCTCACCACCTCGTTGAGCGTGACCCGGCGGCTGCATTCGAAGGTGATGCGGGCCTGCAGGTGATCGATGAGGTTCTCGCCCACGCCCGGCAGGTGCTGCGTCACGCCGATGCCCAGCGCCTGCAGCCGGTCGCCGTGCCCGATGCCCGAGAGTTCGAGCAGCTGCGGCGACTTGATCGGCCCGGCGCTCAGGATCACCTCGGCCCGCGCGCGGGCCCGGCGCTTCACGCCTTCGTGCAGGTAGTCGATGCCCACGGCCCGGCGGTTCTCCAGCACGATGCCGAGCGCGACCGCCTGGGTGCGCAGCACGAGCGAAGCCGGCCGGCCCGCTCCGAGGTAGCCGCGCGCGGTACCGCAGCGGCGCCCGTTTTGCGTGTTCAGCTGCAGGTAGGACGCGCCCTCGTACTGGCCGCCGTTGTAGTCCGGCGTGCCCGGGATGCCCGCCTGTGCGCAGGCCTGCACGAACGCGCTGCCCAGCGGCTGCGGATCGCGGGCCAGGTCGGTCACCGCGATGGGGCCGGCGCGGCCGCGGTGGCGGTCGTCGCCGCCCGCATAGGACTCCATGCGCTTGAAATACGGCAGCAGGTCCTCGTAGCCCCAGCCCGGGTTGCCGAGATCGCGCCAGTGATCGAACTCGCGCGGTTCGCCGCGCACGTAGATCATGCCGTTGACGGAGCTGGAACCGCCGGGCAGCTTGCCGCGCGGCCAGTAGATGCGCTGGTTGCCGAGTTCCGGTTGCGGCGCGGTCTGGAAGGGCCACACGTAGTCGGGATTGGTCAGCAGCTTCGCGATGCCCAGCGGCGTGCGCACCCAGAAGTCGTCCTGTCGCGGCTGGCCTGCCTCCAGCAGCAGCACGCGCGTGCCGGGTCGCTGCGCCAGCCGATGCGCCAGCGCCGCGCCGGCCGAGCCCGCGCCCACCACGATGTAGTCGAAGTCTTCGTCTTGCATGGTGGGCCGCCTCAGGACGCGGGTGCCCGCAGCCAGGTCCGCAGCGCGCGTGCCTCGTCGCCCATGCGCGTGAACTGGAGGTCGGGCATCTCCGTCTGCACCGCTCCCGCGGCCAGGCGCGACGGCAGCGGTTCGACCCGCAGTTCGGCGAAGCACGGGCCCGGCTGGTCCTTCAGGCGCGCGAAGCCGGCGGCCCAGGCCGCGGCGTCGTCGAAGCGCTCGGCCTGCGCATAGCCCGCCGCGCGGGCATGCGCGGCGAGGTCGCAGCCCTCGATCGGGGTCTTCAGATTGGCCAGTCCGGTGAACTGCGTGCCGTTGCGCAGTACCACGTGCAGCAGGTTGCGCGGCCGTTGCCCCGCGACGCTGACCAGGCCGCCGAGCTCCATCAGCAGGCTCGCATCGCCGTCGACCACGATCACCCGGCGCTCGGGCCGGCCCATCGCGAGGCCGAGTCCCAGGCAGGCGGCACCGCCCATCAGCGGCACGGAATTGATGCGCCCCTCGCGGACTTCGAGCGCATCGAACAGGAACATCGCGCCCATGGTGGCGACGATGACGGCATCCCCGCGACCTTGCGCGATGACGCTGCAGGCTTCGATCATCTTCATGCGCGTCTCCTCAGTGCCAGGCCATCGGCGCGCCGACGATCAGCACGGCCGGACCGCCCTCGGCCTCCGCCTGCTCGAATGCCGCGTCGATGCGGCCCAGGTCGTCCTCGCCGTCGAGCCGCTGGAAGGGAACCCCGAGCGTGTGCAGCATCGGCTCGAGCAGGCGGACCATGGTGCGGCGCGACTGCGTGCTCGGCTGGTCGAGGTTGGCGAACTCGCGGCCGAACTGGCCGACCATGATCACGAGCGGGATCCGAGCGTCGAGAGCGAGCGCGCGCAGCGTGTTGATGCAGTTGTAGAAGCCCTGGTTCTGCATCACGACGAGGGCGCGAGACCCCGCTAGATACAATCCCGCCGCCAGCGTCAGGCACTGGTTCTCGTTGCAGCAGTTGGCGAGATCGATGTCGGCCGCGTCCGACTCCAGATGCGAATGAAGCGAGAGCTGGACCCAGTCGGGGACCGTGACCACATGCCGCACGGCACAGCGCCGCAGGGCCGCGACAGCGGCACTCGCGGGTATCGGATGGGAGACGGAAACTTGCATGTTGAATCTCTGGTGTTCGGATGCGGCCTAGTGTGGGCAGGCGCCTTTTTTTCGTCTGTCGGGTACCCGACGCTCGTTTCTCGGGTTAACGCTGAATGAAGGCACGCGCCGAGCCGATCGCCCGGGCACTGGCTGGCGTGCCGTGGCTGCAGGCCAGCGGCGCGGCCGTCGTCGAGCGCCTGGCCGAGGCTTCCCACCTGCAGCACCTGGTCGACGGGCAGGCCGTCGCCTCGCGCGGCACGCAAGCCGCGCATCTGGTCGTCATCGCCAGCGGCACGCTCGAGCTCAGCATGACCAATGCGCAGGGCAAGCGGCACACCACGAGCCCGCTCGGCAAGGGGCAGGTGTTCGGGCTGATCCCGCTGCTCGACGGCTCGACCCTGATCCACGACGTCTGCGCGCGCGGCGCGAGCAGCATCGTCGTCGTGCCGCGCGATGCCATCCTGCGCGCGCTGGAGGCCCATCCGGCGCTGGCGATGCAGATGCTGCTGCTGCTGTGCCAGCGCGCGCGGCACAACTACGAGGTCGTCGCGGGCTTGTCGCTGCTGCCCTTGCACGTGCGGGTCGCGCGGCTCGTGCTCGACCTGTCCGCGGGCCGGCATGTCCGCGTGACGCAGGCCGCGCTCGCCGAGATGCTCGGTGCGTCGAGGCAGAGCATCAACATCGAGCTGAAGAAGCTCGAACGCGGCGGGGTGATCGCCGTCGCGCGCGGCGACATCGAGATCCGGGACCCGGATCGGCTGCACGCGGCGAGCCAGAGAGACAGTCTCTAGACAGGTGCCGCGATGGCGGCGACCGCTCAAGGCCGGGAGGCCCCGTTCCCCTCTTACCTCGGCCCCAGCATGTACTCGCGCACCAGTTCGCGCGCGCGGTGCAGGCGGCTCTTGACCGCGCCGGGCTGTTCGCCGAGCCGGGCCGCGATCTCGGCGATGGTCAGTTCCTCGAAGTCGCGCAACAGCACCACCTCGAGGTAGTGCGGCGGCAGCGACTCGAGGGCGCTGGCGAGGTCGATCCGCAGGCTCTCGTCGGGCCGCGCCAGCATGAGCGCCTCGGCCAGCTCGTCGGTCAGCGGGTCGTGCCTGAGCATCAGGCGCGAGAGCCTGCGGCATTCGCGCCGGATGACGACGAACAGCCAGGACGCGAAGGCCGCCGCGGCCTTGAGGCCGCCGACCTTGCGCGCCACGATCAGCAGCGATTCCTGGACCGCGTCGTCCACGTCGCTGGCGTGGCAGTGCCGGTGGGCATAGCGCCGGGCATCGGGCTGGCAGGCCGCCAGCAGGCGGTCGATGGCCACCGGATCGCCGGTCTGCGCGATCCGGATGAGGCGATCGCGCTCGGGCGTTCCGAGGGCCATGCTCATCGCGCCTTGCCCGCCTTGCGGCCCGCCAGCGCGCACATCGGGCAGAAGCCCACGAGGCCCGTCATGGCGAGCACGGCCCCCATGATGCCGACGCCCACCGCGAGGCCCGAGACCCCCCAGTTCGCGATGGCGAACGCGAGCGCGACCGCGCCCATGACCAGCCGCAGCACCCGCTCCCAGTTCGGAACATTCTTCGCATAGACCATGATGACTCCTTGCATTGCCGAGGAAGACCCTCCCCCGCAAGGAGGCGCGCCGGGTGCCGGAGGGTTCGCGCGACCCGCAAAAAAAGCAGGTCTTGCCGGTGGCTTGCGCGAAAGACCCGAATGCCCCGACGGCCCGCATGCCATGGGGATCGGGCATAAACTTGCGCTCCCCATGGCCGTATCCAGAGGATCCCGGAGGTCGACTTGAAGACCGATGACCTCATTTCGCTGCTGGCCACCGGCAACACGCCCGTGCGGCAGCACGCAACCACCCAGGCCCTCCTGCTCGCGATCTGTGCCGGAGGCGCATTGTCGTTGCTGACCCTGGCCGGTCGCATGGGCCTGCCGGCCAACCTGCTGTCCTCGATGCAGCTGCCGGCGCTCTGGATCAAGCTGCTGCCGCTGGTGGCCCTCGCCGTGGCGGGTTTCGTGCTCACGCATCGCCTCGCGCGTCCGGGCGCGCGCATCGGGGCCGCGGGATGGGGCATCGCGCTGCCGCTGCTCGCGATCTGGCTGCTCGCGCTCGTCACCTTGATGCAGGCCGCACCCGAGGAGCGCCTGCCGCTGCTGCTGGGGCGGACCTGGCGCGTGTGCATCCTCAACATCCTGACCTTCTCGGCGCCGGTGCTCGCGGCGGGGTTCATGGCCTTGCGCTCGCTCGCCCCCACCCGGCCCGCGTTGGCGGGGGCCGCCGCGGGCATGCTCGCGGGTGGCGTGGGCGCCAGCATCTATGCGCTGCGCTGCCCGGAGCTGGCACCGGCCTTCGTGGCCGTCTGGTACATCGCGGGCATCGCGGCGACGGCCCTGCTCGGCGCGGCGCTCGGCCCTCGCCTGTTGCGGTGGTGAGGAACAACCTTCCCGGGACACAGTTCTTGACCATCGGGTAAAATCTGCCTCGGGTGGGCTGCCGTTCCGGGCATTCCAGGATTTGCGCAGGTCGGGCCGCCTCGCGGTTTCGCCTCGTCGAGGAATCCCATGTCCCACACCCCGATCCAGTGGATCGCGGCGGCCATCTTTGCCGTCGCCCTGCTCCACACCTTCAGCGCCAAGCAGTTCGAGCGCCTCTCCCACCGCTATCCACGCCACGCCGGCCTGTTCCACCTGCTCGGTGAAGTCGAGGTCGTGTTCGGCTTCTGGGCCATCGTGCTGGTGGTCTCGATGGCGCTGCTCGCCGGCGGCGGCACCGCGCTCGACTACGCCGAGTCGCGCAACTACACCGAGCCGCTGTTCGTCTTCGTGGTGATGGTGATCGCGGCCTCGCGCCCGGTGCTGCGCACGGCGATGTCGCTGGTCGACACCGTCGCGCGCATCGCCCCCGTGCCCACGCCGCTGGCCAGCGCATGGCTGGGCCTCGCGGCGGTGCCGCTGCTCGGCTCGCTGATCACCGAGCCGGCCGCCATGACCATCGCGGCCCTGATGCTCGCGCCGCAGATCTTCCGGCCCCGCGTGCCGGAGGCGGTGAAGTACCTGGCGCTGGGCGTGCTGTTCGTCAACATCTCGATCGGCGGCACGCTGACCTCCTATGCCGCGCCGCCGGTGCTGATGGTGGCGACCACCTGGCAATGGGACAGCGCCTTCATGCTCGCCACCTTCGGCTGGAAGGCCGCGCTCGCGGTGCTGCTGAACGCCACCGTCGCCACCTGGGTGTTGCGCAAGCACCTGCAGCCCGCCGCGGCGGGCGACGCGGGCGCGGCGGCGCGGGAGCGCGTCCCGCTGCCGGTGGTCGCGGTGCACCTGGGCCTGCTCGCGGGCGTGGTGCTGTCCGCCCACCATCCCGTGGTGTTCCTCGGCCTGTTCCTGATGTTCCTCGGCTTCACCCAGGCCTACGAGCGCCACCAGAGCCCGCTGATCATCAAGGAGGCGCTGCTCGTGGGCTTCTTCCTCGCGGGCCTGGTCGTGCTGGGCGGCATGCAGCAGTGGTGGCTGCAGCCCATCGTCTCGGAGCTCGCGCCCGTCGCGCTGTTCCTCGGCGCCCTGGGCCTCACCGCCATCACCGACAACGCCGCCCTCACCTACCTCGGCTCGCTGATCGTCGGCATCTCCGACGAATCGAAGTACATGCTGGTCGCGGGCGCCGTGGCCGGGGGCGGCCTGACCGTGATCGCCAATGCGCCCAATCCCGCGGGCGTCGCGCTGCTCAAGCGGGGCTTCGCCGACGAGACGATCGGCGCGGGCGGCCTGCTGCTGGGCGCGCTGGGGCCGACCGCCGTCGCGGCGGCCGCCTTCATGTTCCTGGGCTGAACCGCCGCGATGCCGGCTCAGCGGGCCGGCTCGATGTGCGTCACGGTCGGCTTGCCCTGGAGGACCTCCACATGGAAGCGAACCCTGTCGCCGGGCTTGAGCGGCGCCAGCATCTTCCCGTCGGCCACGTCGAAGCCCATGGTCATGGCCGGCATCGCGAGGTTGGGAATGTCGCCGTGCTTCAGCACGATCAGGCCGCTGGCGGGATCGATTCTTTGCACGACGGCATCGGTCAGCATGCCGGGTGCCGGCTTCTTCATGGACGACGCATCGTCCTTCGGCGGCTGGGCCTGTGCGGCGCCCGCTGCGATCAACAGGGCGAATGCGAGGGGATGCAGAACTTTCACGGGAGGACTCCTTCGGTGGTGGGTTGGGAAACGGGAGACGGATGGCCGCGCCGGCGCAACAGGTACCAGGCGGCGGGAACGACGAGCATGCTGAGCAAGGGCGCGCTGACCATGCCGCCCACCATCGGCGCGGCGATGCGCGTCATGACCTCCGAGCCGGTGCCGCTGCCCCAGAGGATCGGCAGCAGGCCGGCCATCACGACGGCCACGGTCATCGCCTTGGGCCGCACGCGCAGCACGGCGCCTTCGCGGATCGCGGCCAGCAAGGTCTGGTCGTTCATCGGCTCGCCGGCATCGAGGCGGCGCGCCAGCGCGTTCTTCAGGTAGACCAGCATCACGACGCCGAACTCGGCCGCCACGCCCGCCAGCGCGATGAAGCCCACGGCGGTGGCCACCGAGATCGAATGGCCCAGCGCCCAGACCAGCCAGAAGCCGCCGACGAGCGAGAACGGCACGGCCGCCATCACGAGGGCCGCATCGGCGAACGACCTGAACAGCAGGTACAGCAGCACGAAGATGACCGCCAGCGTGACCGGGATGACCAGCTTCAGGCGCTCGGTCGCGCGCTCCAGGTACTCGAACTGGCCGGACCACGACACCGCATAGCCCGCGGGCATCTTCACGGCCTTGCCGACCGCCGCCTGCATGTCGTCGACGGCGGAGCGCAGGTCGCGGCCGCGCACGTCGACATAGACCCAGCCCGACAGCCGCGCGTTCTCGCTGCGCAGCATCGGCGGACCGTCCTCGATGGCGATGCGCGCGACATCGCCCAGCAGCAGCTGCGCCCCCTTGTCGGTCACGAAGGGCAACTGCCGCAGCCGCTCCAGCGAATCGCGGATTTCGCGCGGGTAGCGCAGGTTGATCGGATAGCGTTCGCGGCCCAGGATGACCTCGCCCACGTTGTCGCCGCCGATGGCCGTGGACACCACGGCCTGCACGTCCGCCACCGAGAGCCCGTGGCGGGCGGCGGCGAGCCGGTCGACCTCGACGTCGATGTAGCGCCCGCCCGTGAGCCGCTCCGCCAGGGCCGACGACACGCCGGGCACGCTTCGGACCGCCGCCTCGATCTGCGTGGTCAGCGCATCGATGGTCGCCAGGTCCGCGCCCGCCACCTTGATGCCGACCGGGCTCTTGATGCCCGTGGCCAGCATGTCGATGCGGTTGCGGATCGGCGGCACCCACACGTTGGTCAGGCCCGGCACCTTGACGGCGCGGTCCAGCTCCTCGACCAGCCTGTCGGGCGTCATGCCCGCGCGCCATTGCGCCCTGGGCTTGAACTGGACGGTGGTCTCGAACATCTCGAGCGGCGCGGGGTCGGTCGCGGTGTCGGCGCGGCCGGCCTTGCCGAACACGCGCGCGACTTCGGGCACCGTCTTGATCAGGCGGTCGGTCTGCTGCAGCAGCTCGGCGGCCTTCGAGACCGACAGCCCCGGCAGTGCCGACGGCATGTAGAGCAGGTCGCCCTCGTCCAGCGGCGGCATGAACTCGCCACCCAGTTGCGTCAGCGGCGCGGCGGTCAGCGCCAGCAGCAGCGCGGCGACCGCGAGCGTGGCCCTCGGAAAGCGCAGCGCCAGCTCCAGCGCCGGCCGGTACACCGCCATCAGGAAGCGGTTCACGGGATTGGAGGCTTCGTGCGGAATGCGCCCGCGGATCAGGTAGCCCATAAGCACCGGGATCAGCGTGATCGACAGGCCGGCCGCCGCCGCCATCGCGTAGGTCTTGGTGAAGGCCAGCGGCGCGAACAGCCGGCCCTCCTGCGCCTCGAGCGAGAACACCGGCACGAAGGACAGCGTGATCACCAGCAGCGAGAAGAAGAGCGCCGGCCCCACCTCCACCGAGGCATCGGCGACCAGCCGCCAGCGCTCCCCCGCGGCGGGCTGGCGCCCCTGCGTCGTCTCGAAGGCCTCGAGGTGCTTGTGCACGTTCTCGACCATCACGATGGCGCCGTCCACCATCGCGCCGATGGCGATCGCGATGCCGCCCAGCGACATGATGTTGGCGTTGACGCCCTGCCAGTGCATGACGACGAAGGCCGCGAGCACGCCCACCGGCAAGGCCACCACCGCGACGAGCGCCGAGCGCAGGTGGAACAGGAAGACCGCGCAGACCAGCGCCACCACGACGAACTCCTCGACCAGCTTGGCGCGCAGGTTCTCCACCGCGCGGTCGATCAGCAGCGAGCGGTCGTAGGTGGGCACGATCTCCACGCCCGGCGGCAGGCCGGGCTTGAGCGTCTCGAGCTTCGCCTTGACGGCCTCGATGGTCGAGCGCGCGTTCTTGCCCGAGCGCATGACGATCACGCCGCCGGCCACCTCGCCTTCGCCGTCGAGCTCGGCGATGCCGCGGCGCATCTCGGGGCCGAGCTGCACCGTGGCCACGTCGCGCAGCAGCACGGGCGTGGCACCCGTCACCGAGAGCGGAATGCTGCGGAAGTCGTCCAGCGAACGAAGGTAGCCGCGCGAGCGCACCATGTACTCGGCCTCGGCGAACTCGACCACCGAGCCGCCCGAGGCCTGGTTGGCCTTCTGCAGCGCCTGCACCACCACCTGCTGCGTGATGCCCAGCGCGCGCATGCGGTCGGGATCGAGCACCACCTGGTACTGGCGCACCATGCCGCCGATGCTCGCGACCTCGGCCACGTCGGGCACGGTCTTGAGCTCGAACCTGAGGAACCAGTCGTTGAGCGCGCGCAGCTGGCCGATGTCGCGCGCGCCCGTGCGGTCGACCAGCGCGTACTCGTAGACCCAGCCCACCCCCGTGGCATCGGGACCCAGCGATGCATTGGCGCCCGCCGGCAGCCGGCTCTGCACCTGATTGAGGTACTCGACCACGCGCGAGCGCGCCCAGTAGGGATCGGTCCTGTCGTCGAACAGCACGTAGACGAAGGAGTCGCCGAAGAACGAATAGCCGCGCACGGTCTTCGCACCCGGCACGCTGAGCATGGTGGTGGTCAGCGGATAGGTGACGAGGTCCTCGACCACCTGCGGCGCCTTGCCGGGAAAGGGCGTGCGGATGATGACCTGCGTGTCCGAGAGGTCGGGCAGCGCGTCGAGCGGCGTGCGCGCGACCGACCACCCGCCCGCGGCTACCAGGAACAGGGTCGCGATCAGCACCAGGAAGCGGTTGCCGACCGACCAGCGGATCAGGGCGGCGATCATGGCTTGCCGCCCTGCACGCGCTCGATGGAGACCAGCTCGTAGCCCGTGGGGCCGCCCTCCCTGAACGCGAAGCGCACCGTGTCGCCGGGCCGGATCTCCGGGAAGGCGCTCGGCGACGCCTTCGCGAAGCCCATGGTCATGGACGGCCACTTCAGCGTGGCCACGGGGCCGTGCGAGATCGTGATGGTGTCGGGCGCCACGCCCTCGACCTTGCCTTGCGCCTCGTGGAGCGCCGCGGCCGGCGAGGCAGCGGGCGCCGAAGCTGCCGCGGGGGTCGCGGGGGCCGCCATGCTTCCGAGCACCGAGCGCAGCCGGGCCTCCGAGTCGATCAGGAACTGGCCGCTGGCCACCACCTGCTCGCCTTCGCTCAGGCCGGCGAGAACCTCGGTGTCGTCGCCCTGGTCCGCGCCCGGCGACACCTCGCGCGGCTCGAAGGCACCGTCCGCCTTGCGCACGATGACGACGGCGCGCCGGCCGGTGCGGATGACCGCCTCGGCGGGCACCACCAGCCGCGTGCCGACGGGACCGGCCACCTGCAGGCGCAGCAGCATGCCGGGCGTGAGCCCGCCGTCCCTGTTGTCGACCTCGAAGCGCGCCTTCAGCGTGCGTGTGGAGCCGCCGATCTCGGGCAGCAGTTCGTCGAGCGTTCCGTCGAAGGACCGGGTCGGGTCGGCCTGCAGCACCGCCTTGACCTTGCGGCCGCGCGCGAGATGCACCGCCTGCGCTTCCGGTATCTCGGCCACCGCCCAGACCTTCTCCAGGCCCGCGATGCGCAACAGCGTCATGCCCGGCGCGACGGCCACGCCCTCGCGCACGCCCAGCTCGGCCACGACGCCATCGGACGGCGCGAGGAGCTCGTAGCGCGCCTGCGCCGTGCCGCTTTGCTCGCTGCGGCGCACGAGCGCGTCGGGGATGGACATCGCCCGCATGCGCTCGCGCGCCGCCGCCACCAGTTCCGGGGCCACGCCCGAACGCTGGAGTGCGAGGAACTCGTTCTGCGGTCCCAGCCACTCCGGCGCGAACACCGTCGCCAGTGGCTGACCCTTGCGCACGCGTTCCATCGGCGCGCGCACCGACAGGCGCTCGACGTAGCCGGCAACGCGCGTCTGCACCGCCACACCGAGCCGTTCGTCGAACTGCACGCTGCCGACCGCGTCGAACGAACTCGCGACAGGCGCCTTCCGCACGCTGGCGAGGCGCATGCCGAGGTTCTGCTGCACGCCCGGGTCGATCCGCACGCCGCCCTCGTTGGACGGGCCCGCCGCGTTGTCCGCGTACATGGGCACCAGCTGCATGTCCATGAACGGCGACTTGCCGGGCTTGTCGAAGCGCGGCCCGGGCACCATGGGGTCGTGCCAGTAGAGAACCTTGCGGCCGTCGGCCGCCGGCGTGGCGGACGGCGCCTCCATGGGTTGCGCCGTCCGGCGGCCCAGGTGGAAGGCGCCGGTCGCGAGCACCAGGGCGGCCAGCAGCGACGCGCCGATCGTTCGGATCCTGTTCATCGGGCCACCTCGGCAGCGAGCGGCCGGAAGGCCAGTTGGACCTGGGTCCTGGCAAGGTCGCGTTGCAGGGCCAGCAGCTTGCGCCGTGCCTCGACTTCCGCGTGCCGTGCCTCGAACAGCCCGACGAGGCTGCCCTGGCCGGACCGGTACGAGGCCGTCGCGGCCGCGGTGCGCTGGCCGGCGGGAACGAGGACGCCGGCGCGGTAGCGGTCGATGCGCTGCTCGAGGCGTTGGGCCTCGCTGCGCAGCGAGCGGTATTCGGCGGTCGCCGCCCGGATCGCCTCGGCGAGGTCGGCCTCGGCCTTCGTGGCCAGTGCCCGCATGGCGGCGGTGTTGCGGTCCTGGCGCTCGGCGGGGGCGACGGGCAGCGGGATGCTCAGGCCCACCGACACCATGTCCGCGCGGCCGGTGCGCTGGCCGTAGCCGATCTCCCAGGTCCAGTTCGGCTCGCGCTCGGAGGCGGTGACATCGGCGCTGCGCCTCGCCACGTCGAGATCGCGCCGCATCGCCGCGACCGCGGGATGCGCGGCCACATAGTCCGGCTCGGACGGCAGCGCGAGAGGGCCCGGCGGCTCCAGCGCCTCGGGCGCCACGCCGGTCCAGCGCTCGAAGGCGATGGCGGCGATGCCTTGCTGCTGCAGGACATCGGCCGTGTCGTCCTCCGAGGCACCTCGGGCACCGGTCAGCGCCAGCGCCTCCTGGCTGCTGCCCGTGGCGGATGACAGGCGCGCGCGCGATGCTTCCAGTTCCTCGCGCGCATGGTGCTCCATGAGCCGCGCGAGCTTCAGGCTCTCGCCCGCGTAGAAGGCGTCGACGTAGGCGAGCGCCGCCTGCCGGCGGGTGTCGGCGGCCGCGGCCTCCACCCGCACCGTCTCGCGCTCGACCGCGGCATCGGCGGCCGCCTGCCGCGCAGCGCGCTTCCCGGCGGACAGCCATTCCTGGCTGAGGCCGATGCGCTTCATCGTCATCGGTTCGCCGGCCGTGCGAAAGCGGTCGGGACCGGTCGCGGGCAGGTTGTCGATGCCGACGCGCAACGTGGGGTCGGGCAGCTGGGCAGCGGAACGTGCCGCCTCCATGGCGCTCGCTGCGCCGGCATTCGCGGCGCGCATGGTTTCGGAGCGCCGGGCTGCGAGCCCGAGCGTCTCCTCGAGGGACAGGGGGGCTGCCGTCGCGAGGCACGGCAGCAGCGCGACGGCCAGCATGGCCGCGCGCGGGAAGGGAATGGACATGAAAACTCCGCGGACGAACGAGGTGATCGCTGGCAAGCGGACGAGCCGCGCCAGCACCGGTCAGTCGACGGAGCTGTCAGACGCGCAGTCTGCGCGTGGCGAGAAAGACGGGATCGGGCGGTGGATGCTGCTGCTCGGGCACGGCCTGCGGTGGCAGAGCGCGGCCTTCCGACGCCAGCACCAGCGGCATGACCACGATCTGCACGATCGCGGGCAGCGACGGCGTCGCCAGCTTCACGGGCTCGAAGGACAGCGACAGGTCGGCCGCGTGCTGGAAGCACAGCACCGGCTGGGCCATGTCCATGCCCTCGCAGGGCGCGCCGCTGGCCATCGTCTCGGCCATGGACTCGGTATCCGGTGCGCCGGGGCAGACATAGCTTGCCAGCGCCAGCTGCGAGAACAGCAGCGCCAGGACCACGAAGCACGCGGTCAGGCAGCGATGAAGGGAGAGGCGGCGGGCCATGTCTGGGTGCGGAGTGTAGCGGCCCGGCCCGGCTTCCGGCCTGTGGCGCGGTCACGACAGGCCGCGCGCCGGGCTGAAGGAACTCGAACGCCGCGCGCGAAATCGGAGTAGCTTCTGCCACCGGACAGGGATGAATCGGGGCACCACAATTTCGGCCCCATCGATGCAGAGCCACCGTTGCGATGAAAGCCAGCGATATCGAGCCGGTCCTGCAGGCCCTGCTGCTGCGCGGACTCGACGCCGACTCGCAGGCCTACCAGGAGTTCCTGCGGAAGATGTCCGGCTATCTGCGCGGCTTCATCGGCCGCAGGCTGACCGGCTGGCCCGACGACGTGGAAGACCTGGTCCAGGAATGCCTGCTCGCGATCCACAACCAGCGGCACACCTACGAGAAGGGCCATCCGGTCACCGCATGGGCCGGGGCGATCGCGCGCTACAAGCTGATCGACCTGCTGCGGGCGAAATCGGGCCGCGAGATGCTGCATGTGGCCATCGATGAGCTCGACATCTTCGACGAGTCCCAGGCCGAGGCCAGCGAGGCCAGGCGCGACGTGTTCCAGCTGCTGGAGACGCTGCCCGACCGCCACCGGCTGCCGATCCTCCATGTCAAGCTGGAGGGCCTGTCCGTGGCCGAGACCGCCCGGCGGCTGCTCATGTCCGAGTCGGCCGTGAAGGTCAATGTCCACCGGGGGCTCAAGATGCTCGCCGCCAAGTTTCAGGAACTCAGCGCATGAAAACCGATGACCTCGTGAGCTTCCTCGCCACCGGCATCACGCCGGTCCGGCCGCACGCCACCACGCGGCGGCTCGCCGCGGCCGTTGCCCTGGGCCTGCTGGCCTCCGTGCTGATCGTCGCCAGCCGCTTTCATTTCCGGTCGGACCTCGCGAGCGCGGTGTTCCTGCCGATGTTCCAGATCAAGATGTTCTTCTTCGCCGCGATCGGCTGGGCGGGCTTCGTCATGACCTGGCGGCTCGCGCATCCCGGCGGCCGCGCGGGTCGCGCCTGGCTGGGGCTGGTCCTCCCGGTCGCGGCCATCTGCCTGCTGGCCCTCGCGGCGGTGGCGCAGGCGGAGCCGGGAGAGCGCCTGGTGCTGATCATGCGGGGCGACTGGAAGAGCTGTTCCGCGGCCATCCTGATCGCCGCCGTTCCGCCGATGATCGCGGGCTTCGCGGCCCTGCGCACCCTCGGGCCCACGCGGCCCATGCTGGCGGGCGCGGCCGTCGGCGCGATGTCCGGCGGCCTGGGCGGGGTGGCCTATGCCCTGCACTGCCCGCAGCTGGTCTCGCCCTACTGGGCGATGTGGTACATCCCTGCGATCGGCTGCACGGTGGGCGTGGGGGCGCTGCTCGGCCACCGGCTGCTGCGCTGGTGAGGCCGCGCGCGGCTCAGCGCATCACGAAGGGATTGCCCGTCGCCGCGCCGGCGTTGATCCACACCGACTTGGTCTGCAGGTACTCGCGGACCGCGTCGATGCCGTTCTCGCGGCCCAGGCCCGAGTCCTTGTAGCCGCCGAACGGGGCCATGAAGCTCACGGCGCGGTAGGTGTTGATCCACACCGTGCCGGCCTGCAGCTTCTCCGACATTCGCATCGCGCGGCCGATGTCCTGCGTCCACACCGCCGCCGCGAGGCCGAAGCGCACGTCGTTGGCGATGCGCAGCGCGTCGGCCTCGTCCTCGAAGCGGATCACCGACAGCACGGGACCGAACACCTCCTCCTGGGCGATGCGCATGCCGTTGCGCACGCCCGTGAAGATGGTGGGCTGCACGAACCAGCCCGTGCCGCACTCCGGGCCCGTGCCCTTGGCGCCGCCCAGCACGGCGGTCGCGCCCTCGGCGCGCGCGATGTCGATGTACTCGAGCACCTTGCGGTACTGCGGCGGCGTGGTGATCGGGCCGACCTGGGTGTCGGCGCTCATCGGGTCGCCCATGCGCGCGGTGCGCGCCACCGCCAGCAGGCGCTCGACGAAGGCGTCGTGGATGCTGGCCTGCACCAGCAGGCGCGAGCCGGCGATGCAGGTCTGGCCGGTGGCGGCGAAGATGCCCGAGATCGCGCCGAACGCGGCCTGCTCGAGGTCGGCGTCCTCGAACACCACGTTGGGCGACTTGCCGCCCAGCTCCATGGCCGTGTGCTTCAAGAGGCGCCCGGCCCGCTCGTTGATCAGGCGGCCGGTCGAATCCGAGCCCGTGAAGCTGATCTTGGCCACCAGCGGATGCTCGACCAGCGGCGTGCCCACCTCGGCACCGAAGCCCGTCACCACGTTGAACACGCCCGGAGGAAAGCCGGCCTCCTCGAACAGCTGCGCGAACTCGAGCGTCGAGGCCGAGGTGAACTCGGAGGGCTTGGCCACCACGGTGCAACCCGCCGCCAGCGCCGGCGCCAGCTTCCAGGCCAGCAGCAGCAACGGCGAGTTCCACGGCGTGATGGCCGCCACCACGCCCACGGGCTCGTGGCGCGTGAACGCGAAGTAGCCCTTCTTGTCGAGCGGCAGCGTGCTGCCCTGCACCTTGTCGGCCAGCCCGCCGTAGTAATAGAACCACTGCGGGAGGTAGTCGAGCTGGCCGCGCATCTCCGCGAGCAGCTTGCCGTTGTCGCGGACCTCGGTGGCGGCCAGCCGGGCCGCGTCGCGCGCGATCAGGTCGCCGAGCCTGCGCATCAGCGCGCCGCGCTGCGTCGCGGTCAGTTCCGACCAGGGCCCGCTGGTCAGCGCCTGGTGCGCGGCGCGCACGGCCCGGTCGACGTCCTGCGCGTCGCCGCGCGGGATCTGCGCCCAGCTCTCGCCGGTGAAGGGGTTCTGGGTCTCGAACCAGGTGCCGCCATGCGGCTCGCAGGCGTCGCCGCCGATGTGCAATGAATAGCATTGCATGGGCTTGCCCGTCAGAAAGGGGTGAAGCCCAGCGCGGCGCGGAAGCGGTTCTTGATGTACGAGCCGTCGCGCGGCGGCAGCGCGCGCGGTGGCTCGTTGGCATCGATGAACACCTGCGCGAAGGTGGTTTGCCGCCGGGCGTTGATGCGCTCGGCCAGGTCCTCGCACGCATCGATGCTGCTCACGGAGAACGCATCGGCGATGCCGAAGCCCCTGGCCACCGCCACCAGGTCGGCGCCCAGGCTCGAGTGGCTGCGCTGCATGCCGGTCTCGCCGAAATGGCCGTTGTCCAGCATCACGATGCTGAGGTTCTTCGGCTGCTTGACGCCGATGGTGCCGAGGCTGCCGATACCCATCAGCTGCTCGCCGTCGCCGGTGATGACGACCACCGACTTGTCGCGCTGCGCGAGCGCCAGGCCCAGCCCCAGCGAGGCGGCGCCGCCCATGGCGCCCCACAGGTAGTAGTTGCGCTCGCGGTCGCCGCTGGCGAACACGTCGTAGGAGGCCGAGCCCAGGCCCGTGACGATCAGGGCATCGGGAATGGCGGCGATCAGCTTGGCCACGAATTCGCGGCGGTCGGCGCGCTGCGCCGGGGTCTTGGTGTTCATCACTTGCGCTCCCACTTCTTGCGGCCGATCAGTTCCTGTCCCAGCAGCACGGCGACCTTCTCGCCGGCCTCGAAGGCGGCATCGAAGCCCGCGCTGACGATCTCCTCGACCTCCTCGGGCTTCGAGGCGCGCAGCACGTGGATGCCCATGAGCTCGAGCGCGGCCTGCGTGGCCTTGCCCATCGGGCCCTGCCAGGGATTGAACTCGGCGTATTCGCCGCGCATGGTCACGAGCGTGAAGAACGGGAAGTCCGCGGCCTGCAGCAGCGAGAACATGTTCACGCAGTTGCCCACGCCGCTGCTCTGCATCAGCAGCACGGCGCGCTGGCCGCCGAGCCAGGCGCCGCTCACCAGCGCCACGCCCTCCTCCTCGGTGGTCAGCACCACGTCCTCGATGTCGGGGTCGGCGATGGCGCTGCGGATCACATGCGAATGGCCGGCGTCGGGCACGTAGGCGATCTGCCTCACGCCGCCCGCCTTGAGCACGCGGAAGGCGGCCTGCTGCCAGTCGGGGGCGGCCTGGGTGGTCTGGTTCATGAATCGGGGTTGGTTGGTGAAAGTGCCAGAAATCATAGAATTTGATGCCTGAGAATGTGAAATAGAAATTCGAGATTCCACGATCACGTTTGCGCATGGAGGCAACCACATGGACCTGAAGCAACTGCGCGCCTTTCTCACGGTGGCCGAGACCGGCAACGTCACGCGCGCGGCCGAGGTGCTGCACCTCGTGCAGCCCGCGGTGTCGCGGCAGATCCGCCTGCTCGAGGAGGACATCGGCGCGCCCCTGTTCGAACGCGAGCGCCACGGCATGGTGCTGACCGATGCGGGGCTGGCGCTCGTCGGCTATGCGCGCCGCGCGCTGCTCGAGCTGGACCGGGCCCGGGCCGAGATCGGCACCGTCGACAACGGCATCGGCGGGCTGGTCACCTTGGGGCTGCTGCCGAGCACCATCGACATCCTCTCTAGCCCGCTGGTGGCGACGCTGGCGGCCGACTACCCGGGCATCCGCGTGCGCATCGCGATGGGCTACGCGGGCACGCTGCTGCGATGGCTCGAATCGGGCGAGGTCGATGCCGCGCTGCTCTATGGCGCGGAGCGCTCGCCCAACATGCAGACCACGCCGCTGATCGAGGAGGCGCTGTGGGTCATCGGCCCGAAGAGCAGCAAGCTGCGGCCCGACCGGCCGGTGGCGCTGGCCGAACTCGCGGGCCGCAAGCTGGTGCTGCCGAGCGCGCCGCATGGCATCCGCACGCTGGTCGAGCATGCCTGCGCGGTGGCCCAGGTGACGCTCGACCTGTCGGCCGAAACCAACGCGCTGAGCGTGCAGCGAAGCCTGGTGCTCGGCGGCCATGGCCTGACCATCCTGCCGCCGATCGCGGTCGCGGAGGACCTGCGCACGCAGAAGCTCAAGGGCGCGCCGTTGGCCGATCCCGGCATCAGCCGGACCATCGTGCTGGCCCTGCCCGTCAACCGGCCGATCGCGCGCCATGTGCGCTGCGCGGTCGACGTGCTCACGCAGGAAGCGCGGCGCGCGATCGATGCCGGTGCCTGGCCCGAGGGGCGATGGCTCGGCGCCTGAGGCGCGCTATGCCAGCACGACGCCGCTGATCAGGTTCTCGGCCATCAGGCGGTCCGGCAGGCTGCCCGGCGGTTGGGCCATCGCCTGCAGGAACCGGCTTCTCGGCGGCGCTTCCAGGCGCACGAGCCGGATCGCCTCCGCCGGGTCCACGGCCTGGAAGCGCAGCCCGTCGCCCGGTCGGAGCTGCGACAGGCCATCGAGGTCGCAGGACAGGACGGTGGCGATCTTCGGATAGCCGCCGGTGGTCTGGTGGTCGGCCAGCAGCACCGAGGCCACGCCATCGCCACCGACCTGGATCGAGCCGCGCACGATCGGTTCGGAAAGAATGGACAAGGCATTGTTCAAGGCCAGTGCCGGTCCCGCGAGGCGCATGCCCATGCGGTCGCGGGCGGGCGTGACGGAGAAGCCCGCGTCGAGGAACGCAGCCACGGAGGCCGCCTCGAAGCTGTCGGTCTGCGGCCCGAGCACGACGCGCACGAGCGGGCGCGGACCGGCCAGCGCGGGCGCGGTGCGGTCTCCCTCGCGTTCCTGCACGACCTGCGTATTGCGCAACACGATCTCGGCGCCCGGCACCAGGCTGCCGCCGCCGAGACCCGATGCCGAATGCGTGGCGCTGTGCCCGGCCCAATGCCCGCACACCGGCTCGCCGCTGAAGGCCAGGTAGGCCCAGCTGCCCCAGCGGCCCGGACGGATCGACAGCGTGTCGCCCGCGCGCAGCGTTCGCACGCACCACGAACCCGTCGCCGCGCCCGAATGGCGGACCTGGAACTCGCCGCCGGCGATGCCGCAGCTCACCTCGCCCGCCTCGCACAGCAGCTCCAGTCCGCCCAGCGAGATCTCGATCGCGGTGGCATCCGCCGGGTTTCCGAGCGCGACATGGGCCGCGGCATGCGCGAGCCGGTCCATCGGGCCCGAGGCGGGCACGCCGAAGCGCAGCATGCCCGGTCGGCCGCCGTCCTGGTACGTGACCAGCGGGCCGCAGGCGCGCACGCGCAGCCTGGCTTCAGCCATGGCTTTCGTTCTCCAGCCTGGCTTCGTATTGCGCGCGGCCGATGCGCTTGAAGCGCACGCGGTCGCCCACGCCGAAGAGAAAGGGTGCGCTGTCGTCGCGCGTCAGGATGCGCGTGGGCGAGCGGCCGACGATCGACCAGCCCGTGGGCATTCGCAGCGTGGTGACGAGGCACTGCGGCCCCGCGATCAGCACGCTGCCCGCGGCGATGTCGCGCAGGGCCGAGGGCTTGCGCGGCACCTGGATCCGCGGCGGCACGCCCGACATGTAGGCATAGCCCGGCGCGAAGCCGTACATGCGCACCCGGTAGTCGCCCCGCAGGTGAAGGTCGATCACCGCGTCGATGCCCAGGCCGGAAGCCCGTGCCACCGCTTCGAGGTCGGGCGCGAAGTCGTCGTCGTAGCAGACCTCGACCTCGCGCGCTTCTCCCGCCGGCGGGCCGGCCGGCGGATCGCGCTGCAGCGTCTCGGCCGCCTCCCGGATCCGCGCGTGATCGGTGACCAGGGGATCGAAGACGATCAACAGGCTGAGGAAGGCCGGGATGCATTCGAGCAGGCCCTCGGGCGGCGCATGGGCCAGGGACCGGTCGAGCGCGAGCACCGCGGCGCTGGCCGGGTCGGCGATCGCATCGGCGAAGGACACCAGCAGCGAGTGGTCCGCGACCGGCACATAGCGCGGCCATTCCGGCGTCGACATACCCGCGGCTATCCGAGGAACGGGGCCAGCACGATCCCTTCGGCCGTCAGCCGCTGGCGGATGTGCCGCGCCATCTCGACCGATTCGGCGTTGTCGCCATGGACGCAGACCGAGTCGGCCTTCAAGGCGATGGGGTCGGCGCCCTGCACCGGCATCTTCCCGGTTCGCACGAAGCCCATCAGCCGGTCCGCGGCCGCCTCGGCATCGTGCAGGACCGCGCCCGGCTGGCCGCGCGGCACCAGCTGGCCATTGGGCTGGTAGGCACGGTCGGCGAAGATCTCCGAGAAGGCGCGCAGCCCCTGTGCGCGCGCGGCCCGCTCGAGGCAGGTGCCCGAGATGGCGAGGATCGCGAGCGCGGGGTCGATCTTCTCGAGCGCGGCGACGATGGCCTGGGCCACGCCCATGTCCGCGGCCGCGAGATTGCCGAGCGCGCCATGCGGCTTGACGTAGCGCACCTCGGTGCCCGCGAGCCGGGCCATCGCCACCAGCGCGCCGACCTGCGCCGCGACCATGCGGCCGATCTCGGCGGGCTGCATCGGTATCACGCGCCGTCCGAAGCCCTCGCGGTCGTTGTAGCCCGGATGGGCGCCGACATTCACGCCGCGCTCCGCCGCGAGCCGCAGGGTGCGGTACATGGTTTCCGCATCGCCCGCATGGCCGCCGCAGGCGATGTTGGCACTGGTCACGCAGTCGAGGATCCGCGCGTCGTCGCCCATCGTCCACGGGCCATAGCCCTCGCCCAGGTCGGAATTCAGATCGATCCGCATGGCCCGCTCCTCGCTGCTATTTGCCCGGATGGTGGGTCGCCCGCGTGAGCAGCGTGACGCCCGCGCCCTCGGCGCTGTCGTAGTAGGTGAAGCCCGTGCGGTTCGCGCGGCGCCCGCGCATCAGCACCGGCAGGCCCAGCGCCGTGGCCTGTGCCTGCGCGGCATCGGCGTCGGGCACCTCGAAGCCGACATGGAACACGCCCTCGCCCTTGCTGTCCAGGTGCAGCCGCTGCGGCGTCGGCTCGTCGCCGGGCTGGCACAGCTGGAGCTGCACGGTCGGCAGGTTGCACACGCGGTACTTGAGCGCGAGGAAGCCGGGCTTGCTGGGCGCCTCGAGTTCCTCGTATTCGGCCAGCGGCGGGTATTCGGTCCAGGGGCCGATGCCGATAGCCTCGTAGTAGGCCTGCGTCCGGTCGATGTCGTGCACCACGATGCAGAGGTGATGCAGCTTGGCGAAGGGATGCGTCATCGCTCAGCCCTTGACCGGGACCACGTAGTTCAGCACGCGCCGGCCACCGTCCACGTACATGGTCTCGCCGGTGATGTAGGAGGCATCGTCGCTGGCCAGGAAGGCGACCACCGAGGCGATCTCGGAGGGCTGGCCATAGCGGCCCAGCGGCGTGCGCGAGAGGATGGCATGGTTGCCCGCGCTCTGCACGAAGGCCCCGGCCACCATGTCGGTCATGATGGTCCCGGGCCCGACGCCGACCACGCGGATGCCGTGCGGCGCGAAGGCCACCGCCGCGGTCGAGGTCACCTGGTTCATGCCGCCCTTGGAGATCGCGTAGGGCGCGACGTTGGGATTGGCCAGTCCCGAGTTGATCGAGGACATGTTGATGATCACCCCGCCCTTGCCGCGCGCGACCATCTCGCGCCCCGCCGCCTGGGTGCCGTAGAAGGCGCCCTTGAGATTGACGTCGAGCACGCGGTCGAGCATCTCCTCGGTGACGTCGAGGAACTCCACCACCGGCGCGATGCCGGCGTTGTTCACCATGATGTCGAGGGTGCCGAAATGCCGGACCGCCGCCTCGACCAGGCCGACCACCTCGCTCTTCTTCGACACGTCGGCGCGCACCGCGAAGACGTCGGCCGCCGGGCCGATCTCGGCGGCCGTCTTCTCGAGGGTCTGGGCGTCGATGTCCGACACGACCACCTTCGCGCCCTCGGCCAGAAGCCGTTCCGCCGTCGCGCGCCCGATGCCGCGCGCGGCGCCCGTCACCACTGCCACCTTGCCTGCCAGTCTCATGGCGATCTCCTTTTCAGTAAACGATGGATTCGAACAAGGGCGTGGCGCTGCGGATGCGCGCCCAGCCCAGGGGACTCATGTCGATGCTGCGGAACGCGCCCGTCGTGATCAGCTCGGCCACGCCGCGGCCGACCGCCGGCGCGTGCATCACGCCATGGCCCGAGAAGCCGGTCGCGAAGATCAGGTTGCCGAGCTCGTCGTGCGGACCGACGACGCCGTTGTGGTCGAGCGTGTTGACCTCGTAGTGGCCGGCCCAGGCGCGTTGCAGGCGCAGTTCTTCCATGGCCGGGATGCGCTTGGCGAGCAGGGGCCAGAACAGCGACTCCATCAGGTCGTGGTGCGGTTCGAAGTCGCCGTCGGCGTCCCCGTCGATCTCGGCCGGGGGCTGGATGCCGCCGATGAAGCCCTCCCCTTCGGGCCGGACCCAGATGCCGCTCGAATCGAACAGCATCGGAAGCTCGCTCGCCTTGAACGGCGTCTTGAACGAGAACACGGTGCGCTTCTTCGGCACCACCGGCAGCGCGATGTCCAGCAAGGCGGCCAGGCGGCCCGAGAGCGCGCCCGCGGCCAGCACGCAGAAGTCGCAGGCCAGCACTTCGCCGTTCGACAGCTCGACGCCGCTCACGCGCGCTCCGTCGGTACGGAAGCCGCTGGCCGTCGCCTCCACGTAGTCCACGCCCAGCCGACGCGCCGCGCGGCGCACCTCGGACAGCAGGCTCCAGGCATCGAACCAGCCTTCGTGCTGCACGCCCAGCGTTCCGATGCCCACGTCGCCGAAGTCCACGCCCGGATAGCGCGCGGCCAGCTCGCCGGGATCGAGCACCCGGATGTCGGCGCCATGGCTGCGCTGCATGCGCACGGCTTCCAGCCGCTGCGTGACCTGGTCGTGGCCGCCGAGGATCAGGTAGCCGCGCTCGCGGTAGCCGATGTCTGCCTCGTCGCCGAACACGGCCTTGATGTCGCGGAACATCCGGGCGCCGTAGAGGCTCATCCGAATGTTCGCGGCCGTGCCGAACTGGGTGCGTATCGAGGCCGCGGACAGCGCCGTCGACGAGAACTGGTACGAGGCATCCTTCTCGACCACGGTGATCGGTCCCGCGAAGCCGGCCTGGCGCAGCGACCAGGCGCAGAAGCTGCCGATGATGGCGCCGCCGACGATGACGACGCGCGGTGATTGGGCGGAGGACATGCGGGTTTCCTGCACAGTACGCTCAGGCATTGGCCGACGCCGAGTCCTCGAAACTCTGGCCGGCGCGCGGATTCCACTGCACGCCCGAGCGCGCCACCACGCCCGGCTTGAGCCGCTGCGATTCGTCGTAGTCGCTCCAGGGATGGAAGAACAGCGGCTCGATGCGCTCGATGCCGCGCAGGCGCTCGGCATGGGCATCGAGGCAGGCCTGGCGCTCCTGCGGCGACAGCCGCGCGGGCATCCAGGCGGCGAAGGGCGGCAGCACCGTGAAGCCCGTATAGGCCAGGATGCCGTTGTGGATCGGCCAGAGCACGTGATGGAGATCGCCGTCGATGCCGTTCGGCTCGTAGAGCGTGGAGGCCGTGCCGGTCGTGATGCTGAGCATCGCGCGCTTGCCCCTGAAATGCCCGGTCTCGTACTTGCGCCCCGCCGAGTAGGCGAAGCCGCGGCTCAGCACGCGGTCGACCCAGCCCTTGAGGATGGCGGGCATCGAGAACCACCACAGCGGGAACTGCAGCAGCACGAAGTCGGCCGCCGCCAGCTTCGCCTGCTCGGCCGCCACCGCGGGGTGCTGCGTGCCGGCCGCGAAGGCATGTTCCTGCTCTCGCGAGAGATCGAGATAGTCGGCGTTCGCGCGCCCGCCCTCGAAATCGGCCGGGCCCAGCGCCGGGTTCCAGCCCATGCGGTAGAGATCGCTGACGACCACCGAATGGCCCATGCGCTCCAGCTCTCGAACAGCGACGTCCTTCAGTGCGCCGTTGAACGATGCGGGTTCGGGGTGGGCATAAACGATCAGGCAGTTCATGCCGCGAATTCTGAGCGCCGGGCTCAGGCGCAGCTAGAACGCACGGCGCGCCGGGTTGCGGTTTTCTGCATAGTCGCGGCGCGAGGCGCGGTACTGCGCCGGCGTCATGTTCGTCGCCACCTTGAACTGGCGCGAGAAGGCGCTGTGGTCGGCATAGCCGCAGGCGGCCGACACCTCCGTGATCGAGGCCGGCGTCTCCTCGAGCAGCTGGCAGGCCTTGTCGATGCGCTTCTTCATCAAGAGCTGCTTGGGCGTCACGTGGAAGACCTCGAGCACCAGGCGCGCCAGCGTGTCCATCGACACCGAGGCATGGGCGGCCGCCTCGGCGATCAGCACCGGTCCGTCGAGGCCCGCGTCGATGAAATCGAGGAAGCGCCGCAGCCGCCGGTAGCTGTGATGGCGCTCGTTGGGGCGCGGCAGGTCGCGCGACAGCCCGGCCAGGCCGACGATGCGGCCGTCGGCATCGAGCAGCGGGAACTTGGAGCTCAGGCACCAGTAGCGGTCGCCGCGCCAGGTCTGGTACATGCGCAGCAGCTCGCGCATCGGCCGGCCGCTGTCGATGACCTCGAGGTCCTGCGCCACCGTGCTGAGGCCGCTGGCCGGGAACAGCTGGTCCGCGGTCTTGCCCACCACGCTCTCGCCGTCCTGCAGGCCGGCGCGGTCGATCAGCGTCTGGTTGGCCCAGAGGTAGCGGCCCTGCTGGTCCTTGACGTAGAACAGCACGTCGGGCAGCCGGTCGAACAGGGTCTCGATCAGCCCGGGCGTGCGCGTGAGCCACGCCTGCACCTGTTCGTCGAGTCGCATGATGCGTTCCGGCCCGGCGCGGTTCAGGGCGAGGGCCGGAACCGGCTGCCCAGGCTGTAGCGCGAGGCCGGGTTCAGGCAGCGCACCCAGGTCACGGGCACCTCGCGCAGCCAGGTGCGCCGCGTCAGTTGCAGGCAGGGCTCGGTGGGCTTCATTTCGAGGATGCGCGCCTGTTCCGCCGTCGGCATGACGGCATCGACCACGTGCTCCACCAGATCGGCCTGCACCAGCGAGAGCAGGTATTCGCCCGGCGTGATGTCCGAGAAATCCTGGTCGAGGAAGGCGGGCGCCATCTTCGGGTTGACGTAGCGGTCCTCGAGCTGCACGGGCACCCCGTTCTCGAGGTGCACGCTCTGCAGCCGGAAGATCGACTGCCCCGGCAGCATGTTGAGCCAGGCCGCGATGTCGGGCGCGGCCGCCACGCGCTCGCGCGACAGGCCTCGCCATCGGTGCTCGTGGCCGCGGGCCCGGATCTCGCTCGCGATGTTGGCGATCTGCAGCAGCGTGGACTGCGGCTTCTTCTCCGCCACGAAGGTGCCGACCCCCGCCACGCGCACGATCCGGCCCGCGTTCGCGAGCTCGCGCAGCGCCTTGTTGACGGTCATGCGCGAGACGCCGAACTGCGTGACCAGCTCCAGCTCCGAAGGCAGCCGCTGGCCCGGCTGCCAGGTGCCGTCGAGGATGCCCTGCGTCACATGGGCCTTGATTCGCTCGTGCAGGGTCGTCGTCATTCCCTCGAGCATGCCACGGCCGCCCTCCTCGTCTGGAGCGTCGCGGCGCGGCCGGCGGGCGCTTCGGTCGCTCATCTAGATGCGCTTCGCCTCTTTGATGCTGCGCAGGAACGAACGGGTCCGGTCCTGCCGCGGGTCGCCGAAGATCTGCTCGGGCGGTCCCTCCTCGCAGACGACGCCGTCGCACAGGAAGCAGACCTTGGACGAGACCTCGCGCGCGAAGCCCATCTCGTGCGTGGCCAGCAGCATGGTCATGCCTTCGTTGGCGAGGTCGCGCACGATGTTGAGCACCTCGGACACCAGCTCGGGATCGAGCGCCGAGGTGATCTCGTCGAGCAGCAGCACCATCGGGTCCATGGCCAGCGCGCGCACGATCGCCACGCGCTGCTGCTGGCCGCCCGACATGCGGTCGGGATATTCCCTGGCCTTGTGCGCGAGGCTGAAGCGCTTGAGCAGCGCCATCGCGCGGTCCTCGGCCTCCTCCCTCGACTGCTTGAGCACCTGGATCGGCGCCAGCGTCACGTTCTGCAGCACGGTCATGTGCGGGAACAGGTTGTAGCCCTGGAACACGATGCCGATGTCGCGCCGCAGCGAGTTGACGTCGACGCCCGGCCCGGTAATGCGGTCGCCGTGCACGCGGATCTCGCCCGCGTCGATGGGTTCCAGGCCGTTGATGCAGCGCAGCAGCGTCGACTTGCCGGAGCCCGAGGGACCGATCAGGCTCACCACCTGGTGCTCCTCGACCGCCATCGCGAGCCGGTTGAGCACCGGCAGCTCGCCGTAGGACTTCGAAATTTCCCTGATCTCGATGAAGGACATGTGTGGGGACTCGGTTTATGCGTTGCCAGCGCGCATGCGGGCGCGATCGCGGCGGGCCATGCGCTCCACGAAGCGCGTCTGCGGGATGGAGATGACGATGAAGAGCAGCGCGACGGTGGTCGCGGCCGACAGGTTGTAGTAGTTGGAGGCCACGATCATCGATTGGTTGAAGGAGTCGACCACCCCGACCACGTTGACCAGCGCGGTGTCCTTCTGCAGCGCGATGAAGGCATTGAGCAGCGGCGGAATGATCTGGCGCACGCCCTGGGGCACGACCACGAAGCGCAGCGTCTGCATGTGCGACAGCCCGAGCGACCGGGAGGCGGCCGTCTGGCTCCAGTGCACGCTCTGGATGCCCGCGCGGTAGATCTCGGCCACGTAGGCACCGACCGTCAGGGTCAGCGCGATCACGACATAGGTCGTGAGCGACAGGTCCTTGAGGATGGGCACGCCCGTCAACGGCAGGCCGAAGCCGACCAGGTAGATCACCAGCACCGCGGGAATCGAGCGGAACACGTCGACATAGGCCGTGGCGATGAAGCGCAGCGGCTTGCCGGCGGCCCCGGGCGCGAACATCGCGAGCGCCACGATCAGGCCCCAGACCAGCACCAGCACCTCGGCGATCAGGAAGATCTTCACGTTGACCCAGAACGCATCGAGGACCAGCGGGAAGGTCTTCACGATCAGCGGCACCAGGAAGAAGGTCTTGGCGACCGCCTGGTTGTTGGCCAGCAGGAACTGGAAGCCCAGCACCATGATGAACTGCGCCAGCGTGTAGCCGAGCGCGATCCAGCTCTGCACGCAGGCGTCGGAGCGCTCGATGCGCGCCGCCACGATGTCCATGCGGCCCGCCGCCGCGCGCACGCCGCGGCAGCGCTGGAAGGCGCGCGCGAGCGGCCGGACCACGGCCAGCGACGCGAGCGCGAGGACCCCGGCCCCGGCCGTGATCCACCAGCCGTCCCAGGCGCTGCCCCGCAGGGCCTCGCGCAGGGACTGCAGGGTGTACCAGCTGGCCGCGACGACCAGGATCACGCCCGCCAGCGCGAAGAGGAAGAGCATCAGCGGCACCTTCGGCATGCCTCCGATGTTCAGGCGGCGCTCCTGCCCCGCGACGGGCGAAGGCAGGCCGGCGGACTGCTGCGTTGCACTGTTCATGGTCGGATCTCGGTCTCAGGGATTGAAGACGGGCACTTTGGTGGGATCGGCGCCGAGGCTGGGCGTCAGGTACTGGTTCGCCAGGCGCGCGAAGGTGCCGTCGCGCTTCATCTCGTCGATCAGCTTGTTGAAGGTCGCCATGTTCTGCGAGTCCTTGTTGACGAGGCCGCCCCAGCGCTCGCCCGTGTCGTAGCGGCCGACCACCTCGAACAGGCCGTTCGACTGCTTGGCGCGCGCCAGCAGGTTGGGCGTGTCGTAGAGCACGGCGTCGACCTGGCCGGCCGCCAGCGCCGCGTACATCGCGGCCGCCTCGGCGAAGACCTTGGGCTGTTCCACCGGCTTGACGTTGTCGGCGAGGTAGCCAAGGATGGTGGTGCCCTGCTTCACGCCGAGGCGCAGCTTCCTGATGCTCTCCTTGTCGACCTTGACGCCGGCCTTCACGAGGATGCCCTGGTCCGAGCTGAAGTAGGGTTCGGTGAAGTTCACCACCTTCTTGCGCTCGTCGGTGATGGTGATCTGGCTCAGCGCGATGTCGAAGCCCTGCGCCTGGCCCGTGAGGATCTGCGCGAACGAGCGGTTCACCACCACCACCTTGTCGAGGCCGGCGCGGTAGGCCATGTTGGCGGCCATGCAGTATTCGAAGCCGTCCTTGATGGTGTCGATCGAGTCGCCGTTCCACCAGCCGGGCGACGGCAGCACGGGCCGCACGGACAGCGCGCCCGGCACCACGGTCTCGAGCTTCACCGAGCCGCGCTGGCCCGTGACTTCGCACTTGCCGTAGTCCGGCGCCGCGGAAGCCGCGAACGAGGCGGCGCTCACGAGGAGGGCTGCGAGTACCGAGGCGATGGGCCTGGCGTGGGACGTGGTTCGTTGGCGCTTGAGGGATTTCATGTCGGGGCTCCGTTGGGTTGGTTGGAATCGAGGGGAAAAAAGCGGTCCGGGTGGCGAGAGATGCGCGGCGTTCAGGGCGTGACTTCGATGCGGTGGTCTTGAATGATCCGGCCCCAGCGGGCGGTCTCCTTGTCGATGCCGGCCTGGAATTCGGCCGAGGACATCGGCAGGTAGATCAGTCCCTGCGCGGCCAGCAGCTTCTGGATCTCCGGGGTCTGAGCGGCATCGCCATAGGCCTTGTACAGCTTCGCGGCGATCGCGGCGGGCGTGCGCGCCGGCGCGATCAGCGCATACCAGGACAGCACGGGGTCGTCGAGCAGGCCGAGCTCCTTGAGCGTCGGCACGTCGGGGAACTGCGCGACGCGCTCGGCCGTGGTGACGGCCAGCGGCCGCAGCTTGCCGGCCTTGATGAAGGGCTGCAGGCTCGACAGCGTGTCGAAGGTGGCGTGCACGTCGCCCGCGATGACCGCGGGCAGGGCTTCGTTGGTGCCCTTGTAGGGCACGTGGACGATCTGGATGCCGGCCTTGGCGTTCACGAGCTCGAAGGTCAGGTGCGCGGGGCTGCCGAGTCCCACCGAGGCGAAGTTGTAGGCACCGGGCTTCGCGCGCGCCGCCTCGACCAGGTCGCGCGCCGACTTGAACTGCGAAGTGACGGGCACCACCAGCACCAGCGGCGAGGCGGCGAACATCGCGATCGGCAGCAGGTCCTTCTTCACGTCGTAGGGCATCTGCTTGTAGAGCACCGGATGGATCGTCAGCGGCCCGAGGTTGCCCATGCCGACGGTGTAGCCGTCGGGCGCGGAGCGCGCCACGTCCGACACGCCGATGCGGCCCGCGGCACCGGGCTTGAAGTCCAGCACCACCGGCTGCCCCAGCGCCTGCCCGACGCGGTCGTTGAACGCGCGGGCGATGGTGTCGTTGAGTCCGCCGGGCGGCCAGGGCACGACGAAGCGGATCGGCCGGCTCGGCCAGTCCTGCGCCGACGCGGCACCGGCCGTGCAGACCATGAAAGCCACGGCCAGCCATCGCATCCATCCATTCATGGGAACCTCCAGCGAGAACGCACGCAAGTTGCAGAAGGCAGCACCCCCTTGCAAAGGAGGTCCTGCGGCGAAGACAGGGATCCAGGGCCTGGCCGGGCGCCGGCCAGGGCGCGGGTTCAGGCGGGCAGCGCCGCCGCGGGCTGCGCGATGCCGCCGTGCGGCTTGCCCGAACCGACATCGCCCCACAGCACGGCATGGTCGGGCGGCAGCGCGCGCGAATTGGGCACCGAGAGCCACAGGCGCATGAGCATGCGGTCCTCGCCGGTCTGCACGTTGTCCTTGAAGGCGGTGCGGCCGTGGTAGATCACGTGGTTGTTGAGCAGCTGGATGTCGCCGGGCGCGAAGCGCATCTCGAAGCATTCCTCCTCGGCCACCTGCATCAGCAACTGGATGGCTTCGTGCTCGGCCTCGCCGAGCTTGCGCACGCCGGGCAGCATCTGCGCATTCTCGATGTAGGTCAGCGAGAAGTGGCTCGTGAGCTTGCCGTCGCGCACGCCGAAGATCGGCAGGTCGTAGGCCACGTGCTCGCCACCGGCTTCCTCGCCGAAGCGGCTGCGCGGAATCGGCTGGCACAGCAGCGCATGCAGGTCGGGCCGGCGCTCGAGGATGCGGTTGTAGACCGTCGCGCTGCTCGCGAGCTTGCTGACGCCGCCTTCGGAAGCCTGGCGCACGCACAGCAGCCCGACCACGTCGCAGCGGTCGGTGTGGAAGCGCAGCTGTCCCGGCGACAGCGTGCGCGCGCCCGACGAGAGGAACTGCTTGCCATGCTCGTCGACGGTCGCGCCGTAGAGCTTGGCGCCGACGCCCATCCCCTCGTCCTTGATCTCGCGCATCACCTCGCCGCGGTAGTTCTGGAACATCGGCGTGCCCAGGTGCGCGCCCAGCGCGTACCAGATGCGGCGCAGCTCTTCCTGCTGGTAGCGCCCCACCTCGAGGCCGCGGATCTTGACCATGCCCGAGCCGTTCTCGAGTTCTTCTCGCACCTCGTCGAAGAAGGCCTTGGCATCGGGCAGCGGGAAGTTCTGGCGGTCGATCCGGCGCCAGTCGAGGCCCTCGGTCTTTTGCAACGCAGTATCGATTTGATCCAGAACGACGGCGGGAAACTGTTTGACCCACCGATGGTTTTGGCCCATCTCGGCACCCGACCAAACGCAGGCGCCGCTCAGATAACTCGACTCGGACATGAACTCTCCAGAAAGATGATTGGGCTTTGTCTACTGATGTATAGACAGGTACAGATGTTAGGCAGCCATTCGCTTCCACCGCAACGGGCAAGAGGGCAAATCAAGGGCAAATACCTACGAATGGCTCCATGATTGAATTCAGGATTGGATCCAATGTGGGGCGCAACGCACACATTCGTCGCCTGGCAGGCCCCTTCCGAACTTCAGGAAAAACGGCGAGCAAGAAGCGTTCCAGATTGGATCCAATCCAGGATCTCGTTTTTAACCGCTGCCGCGGCTGCCGGCTATACAGGATGTCCCGGCCCCCTCGTCCAAGGGATCCGAAATGGGATCTTCCGTAGAATCCCCGCAGTTCATGGCGAAGACAACAAGGGAGTTCGAATGGTGGCCCAGGCACCGACCGGCGAGCAGATCCTCTCGGCCGATTCCGTCACGGAATCCTTGCGGCAACTGATCCTGAGCGGCGAACTGGGGATCGGCGTGCAGCTCAAGCAGCAGGCGCTGGCCGAGCGCTTCGGCGTCAGCCGCATCCCCGTGCGCGAGGCCTTGAAGCGGCTCGAGGCCGAGGGCTTGATCGAGCACCGCGCCCACGCGGGCTCGACCGTCGCGTCGCAGTCGATCAAGGACCTGGTCGAGGCGCTCGACATCCGCATCGCGCTCGAGACCCGCGCGCTCAAGCTCGCGATCCCGCACCTGCGCCCCGCCGACCACCGCGCCGCGCGCGAGATCATCGCGCGCTACGACGGCAGCGAATCGCCGCAGGAGTGGGCCGACCTCAACCTCGAGTTCCACCTGACGCTCTACCGCCCCTGCGGGCGCGACAAGCTGCTCAGGATGATCGAGGAAAGCGTGCGCGGCATCGCGCGCCACCTGCGCGCCCTGCAGTCGCACAAGGTGGGGCGCAAGTCCTCGCAGTCCGAGCATTCGCAGATCCTCAAGGCCTGCATCGCCAAGAACATCCCGCTGGCGGTGGAACTGCTCGAGAAGCACATCGAGCACACGCAGGCGGCGCTGCAGGAGTAGCCGGCCGCGGCGCGGTTCCAGGGGCGGCGCGATGTAGCGCTAAAGTTCCGCGCCATGAATCTGCGCCAAATCGAAGTGTTCCGGGCCATCATGGCCACCGGCTCCGTGAGCGATGCCGCCCGCCTGCTGCATGTGTCCGTTCCCGCCGTGAGCCGGGTGCTCTCGCACACCGAGACCCAGCTCAACTTTCCGCTCTTCATGCGCATCAAGGGCCGGCTGTCGCCCACGGCCGAGGCGCGGCGCCTGTACCACGAGGTCGAGGACGTCTACCAGGGCGTGCAGCGCATCAGCGACCTCACGCACGAGCTCTCGGCGCGCCGCTCGGGCCTGATCAGCGTGGTGTCGAGCCCGGGCATCGGCCACATGCTGGTGCCGATGGCGATCGCGCACTACCACCAGGCCAACCCCGAGACGCGCGTGCATTTCAAGTGCCTCAACCAGGACCTGCTGCGCGAGCGCCTGCTGAGCCGGCATTTCGACCTCGGCATCTCGCTGGAGGCGGTGGACCATCCGAACCTCATCACGATGCCGGTCGCGCGCTGCCGCATCGTGTGCATCTGTCCGCGCACGCATCCGCTGGCCGCGCGCAACGCGGTCGGCGCGCAGGACCTGCTGCCCTACGACCTGATGTCGTACCCGCGCGGCACGCCCTTCGGCGAACTGGTGCGCCACTTCTTCGCCTCGCAGGAGAACGTGCCGCGCACCATGCTCGAGGTGGGTTCGCCGCAGAACGCCTGCGCGCTCACGCACCTGGGCGCGGGCATCGCGCTGGTCGACGAGTTCTCGCTGCAGGCCTGGCCCGATGCGCGCTTTCGCATCCTGCCGGTGGAAGGCATCGAGCCGCTGGTCGCGCACCTCGTGCACCTGCGCACCGACCCGCTCTCGCCGGCCGCCGAAGCCTTCGCGCGCACCCTGCGCAGCGTGCTGATGCAGCGCGGACTCGCCGCGCCGCAGGTGCAGGAGGACTGACCGGCGGGCCCGCCGCCGCGGGCCAGGGAATGCCCCAATAGCATGCGATTCGCACCGCATGTAGGCGTGCGCCAGCATGGTGCACCAGCCCGAGGCCAGGTGTTAACCCACGCGCAAGGACGCCGCACAAAGCATCAATCGACGCCGCTTTTCCCGCTCGAAATAATTCGTCGCATGGCCGCCGCACACCACGGCGATGCAGTTCGCACCCCGCGAACCCCGCCGTTCCGACCGCGACTATTTCTGGAGAAAAGCCCATGTTCCGTAACCTCAAGTCCCTGCTGGCGCCGCTGGCCTTCGCCCTCATCGCGGGTGGCGCCGCCGCCCAGCCCGCGCCGCTGCGCACCGGCGTCGATCCCAACTTCCCGCCGCATGCCTTCCCCAAGCTCAGCGGCGGCTACCAGGGCTTCAACGTCGAGCTCGGCGAGGAGATCGCCAAGCGTCTCGGCCGCCGCATCGAGATCGAGGGCGCGCAGTACTCGGCGCTGATCCCCGCGCTCAACGCGGGCAAGTTCGACTTCCTGATGGCGCCGACCACGGTGTCGCCCGAGCGCGCGAAGTCCGTGCTGTTCACCGAGGGCTACCTCGAGAACAACTTCACGCTGGTCGTGAAGAAGGATCGCAACGACATCCAGCGCCTGGAAGACCTCAAGGGCAAGACCATCGCGGTGAACAAGGGCTCGGGCCCCGAGGAATGGGCGCGCAACAACCAGGCGCAGTACGGCTACGAGATCGCCGTCTACGGCACCAACGCCGACGCGGTGCAGGCCGTGATCTCGGGCCGCGGCGACGCCAACCTGGCGGGCGTCACGCCCTCGGCCTGGGCCGTGAAGAGCACGCCGGCGATCAAGACCACCTTCGTCATCAAGACCGGCTCGGTCTGGGCCATTCCGTTCCGCATCGACGACAAGGCCGGGCGCGACCAGGTGAGCAACGTGCTCAAGTGCATGAAGCTCGACGGCTCGCTGCAGAAGCTGCACACGAAGTGGTTCGGCGCCGAGCCCGCGGCCGACTCGGCCACGGTGGTCTCGCCGGCCGGCCACGGCATTCCGGGCCTGTTCGGCTACGAGGCCACGAGCGCCAAGCCGGTCTGCAAGTAAGCGCGTCCCTGCCCTCCCAGTTCACCCAGTCCCCCACAAGCCGAGCATCGCCGTGACGTCTTCCCCGCTCCTGCAAGTCCGCAACCTGCACAAATCCTTCGGCAGCGTTCCCGTGCTCAACGGCATCGACCTCGATGTGCAGGCGGGCGAGCTGGTCTCGGTGATCGGGCCCTCGGGCTCGGGCAAGAGCACGCTGCTGCGCTGCTGCAACCGCATGGAGGACGCGAGTCGCGGCGAGGTACGCGTGGAGGGCCATGACATCTATGCGCGCGGCGCCAACCTGAACCGGTTGCGCGAGCGCGTGGGCATGGTGTTCCAGGCCTTCAACCTCTACCCGCACCTCGACGTGCTGGGCAACGTGACGCTGGCGCTGCGCAAGGTCAAGAAGATGGCGCGCGACGCGGCCGAGCACAGCGCCATGGAGGCGCTCGCGCGCGTCGGCATGGAGCACAAGGCGCGCGTGCGCCCGACCCAGCTGTCGGGCGGCCAGCAGCAGCGCGTGGGCATCGCGCGCTCGATCGCGCTGAAGCCCGCGCTGGTGCTGTTCGACGAGCCGACCAGCGCGCTCGACCCCGAGATGGTCGGCGGCGTGCTGCAGGTGATGCGCGAATTGCGCGCCGACGGCATGACCATGGTGGTGGTGACGCACGAGATGGGCTTCGCCAAGGCGGCGTCCGACCGCGTGGTGTTCATGGACGGCGGCGTCATCGTCGAGCAGGGCTCGCCCGCGCAGGTGTTCGAGGCGCCGGTGCATGCGCGCACCGCGGCCTTCATCGCCAGCATCGGCAGCCGCGCGCTCTGAGCGACCGACCGGAAGCGCCGCATGCAGTTCGACAAGCTCGTCTTCACCTTCTTCAACGGCGACATCGCCGCGCGCTACCTGCCCCAGGTGCTGGACGGCGCGCGCGTGACGATCGAGCTGGGCCTGGCCGTGATCGCCGCCGGCCTGGCGCTGGGCATCGTGCTTGCCTACCTGCGCAGCCTGCCGGTGCGCGGGCTGCCGCTGCTGGTGTCGACGCTGGTCGACATCCTGCGCGCGCTGCCGCCGCTGGTGCTGATCATCCTGCTCTACTACGCGCTGCCCTTCCTGGGCGTGTCGCTCGGCGCCTTCGCCTCGACCTGGCTGGCCCTGACACTGGTGCTCGCGGCCTTTTCGGAGGAAGTGTTCTGGGCCGGCATCGAGTCGCATCCGCGCGGCGTGATGGAGGCCGCGCGTTCCACCGGCCTGAGCCACACGCAGGCCATGGTGCACGTGCTGCTGCCGCAGTCGTGCCGGCTGATGGTGGCGCCGCTGACCAACCGCGTGATCGCCATCACCAAGGGCACGGCCTACGGCTCGGTGGCCGCGCTCAACGAGATCCTGAACCAGGCCACCTCGGCCACCAGCTTCGCGGGCAATCCCACGCCGCTGATGATGGGCGCGCTGGGCTACCTCGTGATCTTCCTGCCCGTGGTGGTCGCCGGGCGCTACATCGAGCGGCGCCACGGCGCGGGCCGCCACTGACGCCGCCGAACGGAGCCCTCCATGGAACTCATCCTCCAGTACTTCTTCAACCTCGGCGTGGTGCGCGAGGTCGGGCCCTACATCCTGCAGGGCCTGCTCAACACGCTGCTGCTGTCGGCCTGGGTGATCCCGCTCGGGCTGGCGGCCGGCATGGTGCTGGCGCTGGCCGGCTTCGTGATCCGCAACCGGCTGGTGCGCGCGCTGCTCGTGGTCTACATCGACTTCTTCCGCGCCTTCCCGCCGCTGGTGCTGCTGATCTTCCTCTACACCGGTCTGCCCTACCTCGGCATGGAGCTCTCGCCCATGGCCTGCGTGGCGCTGGGCTTCATGCTCAACAACTCGAGCTACTTCGGCGAGATCCTGCGCGCGGGCCTGGAGTCGGTGCCGCGCGGCCAGCGCGAGGCCGCGCTGTCCACCGGCATGGGCCGCCCGGCCAGCCTGCTGTTCGTGGAGATCCCGCAGGCGGTGCGCAACGTGTTCCCCGACCTCGTGAGCAACATGATCGAGGTGGTGAAGCTCACCACCATCGCCAGCGTGGTGTCGGTGCCCGAGATGCTGTATGCCGCGCGCTCCGCGCAATCGATGCTCTACAACCCCACGCCCATCGTGCTGGCCGCGCTGATCTATCTCGCGCTGCTGTGGCCGCTGGTCGTGCTGCTGGGGCGGCTGGAGAAACGCCAGCGCCGACCCAACCCCAAGGCCGCCTGAGGCGCCTGTCCACTACAACCACCAACGCTGATTGAGGAAGCAATGATGACAAGCAAACGTACCCTGGGCCTGGCCGTCGCCCAGATGGGCCCGGTACATCTGGCGGACACCCGCGAGGCGGTCGTGCGCCGCATGGTCGAGCTGATGCGCGACGCCAAGGGTCGCGGTGCCGAGATGGTCGTGTTCCCCGAGCTCGCGCTCACCACCTTCTTTCCGCGCTACTGGATGGATGAGGCCGAGGCCGAGGCCCGCTTCTTCGAGCCGGCCATGCCCAATGCGCAGGTGCAGCCGCTGTTCGACGAGGCGAAGAAGCTCGGCCTGGGCTTCTACCTCGGCTATGCCGAACTCACGCCCGAGGGCACGCGCTACAACACCGCGATCATCGTGGACCGCGCGGGCGCCATCGTCGGCAAGTACCGCAAGATCCACCTGCCCGGCCATTCCGAGCACAAGCCCGAGGCGCCGTTCCAGCACCTGGAGAAGAAGTTCTTCGAGGTCGGCGACCTGGGCTTCCGCGTCTTCGACACCATGGGCACGCGCTTCGGCATGTGCCTGTGCAACGACCGGCGCTGGCCCGAGACCTACCGCGTGATGGCGCTGCAGAGCGCCGAGGTGGTGGTGCTGGGCTACAACACGCCCTCGCTCAACATCCACTGGAACGAGCCGGTGCACCTGCGCACCACCACGCACCTGGTGTCGCTGCAGGCCAATGCCTACCAGAACGGCATCTGGGTGGCGGCGGCCGCCAAGTGCGGCTCGGAAGACGGCCACCACATGATCGGCAGCTCGGCCATCGTCGCGCCCACGGGCGAGATCGTGGCGCGCTCGCTCACGGAAGACGACGAGGTGATCTGCGTGAAGGCCGACATGTCGCTGGGCGAGTACTTCCGCCAGCACGTGTTCAACTTCGCCAAGCACCGCCGCCCCGAGCACTACCGCCTGATCGTCGAGCGCACGGGCGCGGGCGAGCCGCTGGTCTGAACGCGCGCACGGAACCCCTCATGGACACCACCATCGCTTCGCTGATCGGCGAAGAACCCTTCGACCTCACGATCCGCGGCGGGCGCATCGTCACCGACGGCCGCGTGGTCGAGGGCGACCTCGGCGTGCGCGACGGCCGCATCGCCGCCATCGGCGGCTCGCTGCCGCCGGGCCGCCGCGACGTGGACGCCACCGGCCGCTGGGTGCTGCCGGGCGGCATCGACAGCCATTGCCACGTCGAGCAGCGCTCGGGCATGGGCATGATGTGCGCCGACGACTTCTACTCGGCCACCGTGTCGGCCGCCTTCGGCGGCACCACCACCATCCTTCCCTTCGCGGCGCAGCACCGCGAGATGTCGGTGCCCGAGGTGCTGGCCGACTACAGCCGGCGCGCGGCCGAGAAGGCGGTGATCGACTACGGCTTCCACCTGATCCTGGCCAACCCCGACGACGCCACGCTCTCGACCGACCTGCCCGCGGCCATCCGCGACGGCATCACCTCGCTCAAGGTCTACATGACCTACGACCGCATGAAACTCGAGGACTACCAGTTGCTCGAGGTGCTCGCGCTGGCGCGGGCCGAGGGCGCACTCGTGATGGTGCATGCCGAGAACAACGACATGATCCGCTGGATCGCGCAGCGCCTGATCGACCGCGGCCACACCGCGCCCAAGTTCCACGGCGTGGCGCACGACCCGCTGGCCGAGACCGAGGCCACTTACCGCGCCATCGCGCTGGCGCGGCTGGTCGACGTGCCGCTGCTGCTGGTGCACGTGGCCGGCGGCGACACCGTGGAAGTGATCCGCCAGGCCCAGACCCTGGGCGCCAACGTGCTGGCCGAGAGCTGCCCGCAGTACCTGTTCCTGACGGCGGACGACATGGACCGCCCGGGCCTCGAGGGCGCGATGTTCTGCTGCTCGCCGCCCGCGCGCGATGCCGATGCGCAGGAAGCCATCTGGCGCGGCCTGATCGACGGCACCCTGGCCACCTACTCGTCGGACCACGCGCCCTACCGCTTCGACGAGACCGGCAAGCTGCCCAAGGGCGACGCCACCACCTTCAAGGAAATGGCCAACGGCGTGCCCGGCATCGAACTGCGCCTGCCGCTGCTGTTCAGCGAAGGCTTCCTCAAGGGGCGCATCGACATCCACCAGTTCGTGGCGCTCACCGCCACCAACCACGCCCGGCTCTACGGCCTGGCGCCGCGCAAGGGCGCGATCGCGCTGGGCGCCGACGCCGACATCGCGGTGTGGAACGCCGAGCGCGAGACCACCATCAGCGCCGCGATGCTGCACGACAACGCCGGCTACACGCCCTACGAGGGCCGGACCATCCAGGGCTGGCCCGAGGTGGTCGTGAGCCGCGGGCGCGTGGTGATCGAGGATGGCGCGCTGCATGCCGAGCGCGGCAGCGGCCAGTACCTGCGCCGCGGCGCGCCGGACCTCGCGCGCCGAGCCCCGGTGGCGCCCGCGCAGCGCCCGCACGGCCGTGTGCTGAAGGCGCTGATCGGCCTCGGGGAGGACAAGGCATGAACACCACCGCCACCCCGCCGCGCGTGCGCGTGCGCGTGCTGAACCCGAACAGCAGCGTCTCGGTGACCGAGGCCGTGGCACGCGCCTTCCGCGCCACCGTGCCGCCCGCGCAATGCGACTTCGATTGCGTCACCGCGCACGACGGCCCGCCGGGCATCGTCACGCAGGACGACTTCGAGCTGGGCGCGCGCCTCGCGGCCGACGATGTGGCCGCGCATGCCGCCGAGGCCGATGCCTTCGTGCTGGCCTGCTTCAGCGACCCTGGCATCGCCGTGGCGCGCACGCGCAGCGAGCGCCCGGTCGTCGGCCTGGGCGAAGCTGGCATGCGCGCCGCCATGGCGCGCGGCGCGCGCGTGGGCGTGATCGCCATCGCGAGCGCCGCCATCCCGCGCCATCTGCGTTATTGGGAGGCGCTGGGCGTGCGCGAGCGCGTGGTGGCCGAACGGCCGCTCGACCTGCCGGTGCACCTGTCGGGCGACGCCGCCCATGCGCTGGCGCCGATGATCGCGGCGGCGCGCCTGCTGGTCGACGAGGATGGCGCCGACGTGGTGCTGCTCGGCTGCGCCGGCATGGCCGAGCTGCGCGCCCCGCTCGAAGCCGCGGTGGGCGTGCCCGTGATCGATCCCTGCGAGGCGGCGGCCGAACTCTCGGCCCGGCTCGCGCGGGCCTGGCGCGACGGAGCCGCCACGTGATGAGCGCACCGCGGCGGCTGGGCGTGCTCGGCGGCATGGGCCCGCTGGCCGGCGCCGCCTTCGCGCTGCGCATGGTGCAGCTCACGCCGGCCGACAACGACCAGCAGCACATCCCGGTGCTGTTGTGCAACGACCCCGCCATTCCCGATCGCTCCTCGGCCTTCCTCGGCCAGGGGCCGAGCCCGCTGCCCGGCATGCTGCGCGGCATCGACACGCTGGTGGCCGGAGGCGCCGACTGCATCGCCATCCCGTGCAACACCGCCCACCTGTGGTTCGACCAGCTGCAGGCCGCGAGCCCGACCCGGCTGCTGCATATCGTCGAGGCCGTGGTGGCGGACCTGCGCCGCCAGGGCGTGACCGAAGGCAAGGTCGGCATCCTCGGCACGCCCGCGACCATCGCGATGGGGCTGTATCAGCGCCACCTGCGTGACGCGGGCTACCAGCCCATCGAACCCTCCACCGAGGAGGTGCGGCGCCTGTGCGTGCCCGCGATCGCGGCCGTGAAGGCCAACCGCATCGACGAGGCTTTCGCGCCCGCGGCCGAAGGCATTCGTGCGCTCGCGCGGCAAGGCGCGCGCGCGGTGGTGCTCGGTTGCACCGAGCTGCCGCTGGCCGTGCCGGCGGCGCGGCGCGGGGAGTTCGATGTGGTGCTGACCGATTCGATCGATGCGCTGGCGCGCGAGGCCATCGGGCTGATGCGGCCCGCCGTCGCGACCGGCTGAAGAAATCGGCCGTCGCTATATTCTGTTGAATATAGAGATATGGTGGCCGACGGTATGGGGGAATCTCCTAGAGCGAAGCTCGGGGTGCTGCTCAATGATTTGACGCACCCTCTTCCAGGCGTCGCCTTGCCGGCGCCTGCCCGATCCCCGATCCTCATCCAGGAAGGACCTTCCCCATGACCACCACCCCCGATGCCGCCGGCCCATGGCTGGCGTCGACGACCTGGAACAGCAAGGCCTTCAGCCGCGGCTGGCGGGCCCTCGGAAAATCGAGCGACGTGATCGAGCCGGCCACCGGCCGCACCCTCGGCGCCGTGGCGATCGCATCGCCCGACGACATCGCCTCGGCATCCGCCGATGCACGCGCGGCCCAGGCCGCCTGGGCCGCCACGCCCTACGACCAGCGCGCGGCCGTGCTGCGCAAGGCCGCCGAACTCGCCGGAGCGAACCGCGAAGAGATCGTCGACTGGCTGGTGCGCGAGAGCGGCTCGATCCGGCCCAAGGCGGAGTTCGAGCTCGCGGTCACCATCAAGGCCTTGCACGAGGCCAGCGCGATGCCGTCGCAGGCCCAGGGCCAGGTGCTGCCTTCGGAGCCCGGGCGGCTCAGCATCGCGCGCCGCCGTCCCATCGGCGTGGTGGGCGTGATCTCGCCATTCAACTTTCCGCTGTATCTGGCCATGCGAGCGGTGGCGCCGGCGCTCGCGGTCGGCAACGCAGTGGTGCTCAAGCCCGATCCGCGGACCTCGGTGTGCGGCGGCTTCAGCATCGCCCGGCTGTTCGAGGACGCGGGTCTGCCCGCCGGCGTGCTCCACGTGCTGCCCGGTGGCGGCGATGCCGGCGAGGCGCTGTGCAAGGACCCGAACGTCGGGATGATCCAGTTCACCGGCTCGACCGCCGCCGGCCGTCGCGTCGGCAAGGTGGCCGGCGAGCACCTGAAGAAGCTGTCGCTCGAGCTCGGCGGCAAGAACTCGCTGATCGTGCTCGACGACGCGGACATGGACCTCGCCATCGCGAACACGACCTGGGGCGTCTACCTGCACCAGGGGCAGATCTGCATGTCGGCCGGGCGCGTGCTCGTCCATTCGAAGATCGCGGACGAGTTCACCCGGCGCATGGCGGAGAAGGCGAACAACCTGCCGGTCGGCGATCCCGCGAGCGGACAGGTCGCGATGGGCCCGCTGATCAACCAGGGCCAGGTGGACCATGCGAGCGACATCGTCCATCGCTCGGTCGCGCAGGGCGCGAAGCTCGCCGCGGGCGGCGAGGCGAAGGGGCTGTTCTTCGGCGCCACGGTGCTGTCGGGCGTGAAGCCGGGCATGGCGGCGTTCGAGGAGGAGATCTTCGGCCCGGTCGCCTCGATCACGCCCTTCGACAGCGACGAGGAAGCGGTGCGGCTCGCGAACCAGACCGACTTCGGGCTCTCGGCCGCCATCATCTCGAGATCGGTGGGCCGGGCCATGGCGATCGGCGAGCAACTGCGCGTGGGCCTGCTGCACATCAACGACCAGACGGTCAACGACGAGGTGGTCAATCCCTTCGGTGGCGTCGGCGCCTCGGGCAACGGCACCAGCATCGGCGGGCCCGCCAACTGGGAAGAGTTCACCCAGTGGCAGTGGATGACGGTCAAGGACGCCGCGCCACGCTATCCCCTGTGATGCGCCTTCGGAAGCGCGCCGCGCCGCGGCTCAGCTCCAGAGCCGTGCCACGCCCGCGTTGATCGCGAGGCCGCCGACCACGAGCCAGGCGAACAGGAGCGCCGCCAGCGCCAGGGGCCTGGCGCCCGCCTTGCGGATCGCCGACACGTGGGTCGTGAGGCCGAGGCCGGCCATGGCCATCGAGAGCAGGACCGTGTCGATGTCGACGATCCGGTCGATGGCCGCGGGCGGCAGCAGCGCGAGCGAGTTGAAGCCGGCCACCGCGACGAAGCCGAGCGCGAACCACGGAATGACGATGCCGCTCGTGCCCTGGGTGCCGGCCATGTCGGACCCGCCCGGGCGGCGCGAGAGCCACGCCGAGAGGACGATGAGGAACGGCGCCAGCATCATGACGCGGACCATCTTCGCGATCACGGCCGTGTCGGCGGCCTGCTCGCCGACGGCCCGTCCGGCGGCCACGACCTGCGCCACCTCGTGGACCGTCGAGCCGACGAACAGCCCGTAGCCGGACTGCGTCATCGGCACCAGGGCATGCACGGCTTCGAGCCGGTACAGCATCGGGTAGAGGAAGATGGCCACGGTGCCGAACACGACGACCGTCGCCACGGCCACGGCGACCTGCTCCGCCTTCCCGCGCACCACGGGCTCGGTGGCCATCACCGCGGCGGCGCCGCAGATCGAGCTGCCGGCGCCGATCAGCATGGCGGTCTTCGGGTCGAGGCCGAAGACGCGCGTGCCGAGGACGCAGGCGATGCCGAAGGTGCTGCACAGCACCAGCGCGTCGATCGCGAAGCCGGCCCAGCCCACGTTGCCGATGTCCTGGAAGGTCAGCCGCACGCCGTACAGGACGATGCCCAGCCGCAGCAGGCGGGTCTTGGAGAGCCCCACACCGGCGGCGGCGACAGGCGCGACACGCCCGTAGACCGTGTTGCCGACCAGCATGCCCAGCACGATCGCGAGCGTGAGGGCGCTGATGCCGCGGGCCTGGAACCAGTCCTGCCGACCCAGTTGCATCGCGAGCGCCGCGATGGCGGCGGTCAACGCCAGGCCGGGCAGCCAGGCGCGCCAGGGCGGACTGCCGGTGCTCGCGGCGGAATGCGACGGGGGAGATGCGGTGCTGGCGGAACGCGCCAGGAGGTCGGCTTCGGGAGGCATGAAGCGAACTTTGGCCGCCGCTTGCATAACCGGCAAACAGATAGTTTCGCTATAAACAATCTGTCGAACAGATATAAAGAGGCCCATGCGCCTGACCTTGCGCCAACTCCAGATCTTCATCGCCGTCGCGGAAACGGGCACCACGACGGCGGCCGGGGCCCGCATCGCGCTGTCCCAGTCCGCCATCAGCGGCGCGCTCAACGAACTCGAGGGGCTGCTGTCCTCCCGGCTGTTCGACCGGGTCGGCAAGCGGCTGGTGCTCAACGACGTGGGGCGGGCACTGCTGCCGCGCGCGCGGGCGGCGCTCGACGACGTCCAGGACATCGAGGCCCAGTTCGGCATGGGGCCGGTGGGCGGCACCGTGGAGGCACCGGCGATCCGGCTGCGGGTCGGCGCCAGCACCCCGATCGGCAACTACCTCCTGCCCGCGCTGGTGGCGAGCTACCGGCGCACCTGGCCGGCCGTCAGCGTGGACGTGCGGATCGGCAACACGCGCGAGGTCGCGGCGGCCGTGGCGCGGCTCGACGTGGACATCGGCCTGATCGAAGGGCCCTGCCACGAACCGGACCTGCGCGTGCAGCCCTGGCTCGAGGACGAGCTCGTGATCGTCTGCGCGCCCTCGAGCGCGCCGCCGCCCGCGGGGAGCGGCGCGGGCGTGCCGCTCGAGGCCTTGCGCCAGGCGTCCTGGCTGCTGCGCGAAGTCGGCTCGGGCACGCGCGAGACCGTCGAGCAGGCGCTGCTGCCGAAGCTGCACCATCTGCGCGAGGAGATGCAGTTCGGCAGCACCGAGGCGATCAAGCAGGCCGCGGTCGAGGGCCTGGGCCTGGCCTGCCTGTCGCGCTGCGCGGTCGAGGACCTGGTCACGCTGGGCCGCCTGGTCGTGCTGAAGACCGATCTGCCGAAACTCGCGCGCCGTTTCTACCTCGTGCACCACGCCCGCAAGCGGCTGTCGGGCAACCTGCAGCGTTTCGTGGCGCACTGCGTGGCGTCGGAGATGGCCGAAGGCGGGCCCGAAGAAATATCGCATCGCATGGAATAAGCCGCCCGCGGCGGCGTCTACGTCTGCAACAGCCCCTCTCCTTCGAGGACGAACGATGCAGACGACCCCTTCCTTCCGCCCGCGGCGCACCCGCGTCCTGGCCCTCGGCGCCGTGGCCCTCGCGGGCGCGGCGGCCGCCTTCGGCGCCCTGCGCGGGCCATCGCCCGGCATGGCGGGCGATGCCGGCCTGATGGCCCGGCTGATGGACGTCTGCAGCTCCCGCGACCCGGCGCAGGCGGGATTCGCCGCCGAGAACGACGCGGCCATGGCCCGGATGATGGCCGGCATGGACATCAAGTCCTCGGGCAACGTCGACCGCGACTTCGCCGAGATGATGATCGCGCACCACCAGGGCGCGATCGACATGGCGCAGGCCGAGCTGCGCCACGGCGGCAACGAGCAGTTGCGCCGCATCGCGCAGGAAATCATCGTCGAGCAGCAGCAGGAGATCGCCGCCATGCGCCTGGCGCTCGACCAGCCGCTGCCGCCTTCCACGCCCGCACCCACGCAGCCCGTTCGTCCCTGAGGGACGCCGGGCCCACGCCATCTTTTTCCTGGAGCACGCATGAAGAACCGCCCCTCCCCCCGCTTCCCCCGCTGGCTGACGGCCCTCGCGCTGCTGGCCTCGGCCGCCTGCGCGCAGGCCGGCCAGGCGCCGCGCGCCGCCGCCGAGGCCGACATCCCCATGAGCCACCGCGACCGCGTGTACGCGGCCGAGCAGTTCTCCAACACGGTGTCGGTCACCGATCCCGTCGACAACAGGTTGCTGGGCGTGATCCGCCTCGGCGATCCGGCGCCCGGCAACTTCAGTCCGCTGTACCGCGGCCAGGTGCTGGTGCACGGCATGGGCTTCTCGCCCGACCACCGCACGCTCGCGGTGGTGTCGATCGGCTCGAACTCGGTGAGCTTCATCGACACCGCGACCAATGCGGTGAAGCACACCACCTACGTGGGCCGCTCGCCGCACGAGGCCTTCTACACGCCCGACGGCAAGGAGGTGTGGGTCACGGTGCGTGGCGAGAGCCATGTGGCGGTGCTCGACGCCGCCACCTTCGAGGAGAAGACGCGCATCGCCACGCCCAATGGCCCGGGCATGCAGATCTTCTCGCCCGACGGCAAGTACGGCTACATCTGCTCCTCGTTCAATCCCGAGACCGTGGTGATCGACACGGCCAGCAAGCAGGTCGTGGGCCGCATGAAGCAGGACAGCCCGTTCTGCCCCAATATCGCCGCCACGCCCGATGGCAAGCAGGTCTGGCTCACGCTCAAGGACATCGGCCGCACGATGGTGTTTGATGCGAAGCCGCCGTTCGCGCCGATCAAGGCCTTCGACACGGGGCCGATCACCAACCACGTCAACTTCGCCACCACCGCCAAGGGCAGCTTCGCCTACGTGACCGTGGGCGGCCTCAACCAGGTCAAGGTGTTCCGCACCGACGACTTCTCGCAGGTCGCGACCATTCCCGTCGGCAAGCTGCCGCACGGCGTGTGGCCCTCGGGCGACGGCAAGCGCATCTACGTGGGACTCGAGAACGCCGATGCGCTGGCCGCGATCGACACGGCCACCCACACCGTGGTCGCGAACGTGCCCATCGGCCAGGCGCCGCAGGCGATCGCCTATGTGCCGAACGCGGTGCCGGCCGATGCGGGCGACGGCACGCAGGGCCTGCAACCGCCGGGACTGGCGGGCCAGGTCGCCCACCTCTCGCTGGTGGCGGCCGGGCCGCGCAGGCAGGCGGCCGCGGCTGGCGCGCCCACCAGCGTGGCCCTCTTCGACCAGGGCCTGCTGCAGGTGCTGCAGGCTTCGGCCACGGGCCTGGAGCCGAAGCAGCCCTATGTGCTCGCGCTGGCCGACAAGCCCGACGGCAGCGGCACGCTGCAGCCGCTCGCCAGCTTCATGACCAACCCGGCGGGCGCCGCCATCGTGAATGCCATCGGGCCGATCCGCCAGCAGGTGAAGGACGGCGCCGCGGGCGATACTCGGCGCTACCTGGTGATCGCGCCGCAGGTCGGCGGCAAGCCCGCGGCCCCGGTGCAGGTCCAGGACCTCTGATGGCGCCGGGCCCTTTCGCGATCCACCGCCACGCGCATCCATGAGCGACCTGATCCTGCTCGTCGAGCCGATGATTCCCGCCCTGCGGCGCTATGCGCGCGCGCTGCTGCGGGACCGCGAATCGGCCGACGAACTGGTGCAGGACTGCCTGGAGCGCGTGATCGCGCGCTGGGCCCAGCGGCGCGAGGCCGAGGACACGCGGTCCTGGGTCTTCGCGATCCTGCACAACCTCGCGGTGCAGCGCATGCGCCAGCAGTCGCGCCGCGGCCTGCACCTGGCCATCGACGAGATCGACAAGATCGACGAAGAGGCGCTGGGCATGCCCGCGCAGCAGGAGCATCGCGTGCGGCATCACGAGCTGATGCGCGCGATCGACGGACTCTCGGAAGACCAGCGCGCGGTGCTGCTGCTGGTCGCCGTGGAGGACCTGTCCTATGCCGAAGCCGCCGCGGCGCTCGGCATTCCGGTGGGCACCGTCATGTCGCGCCTGGCCCGCGCGCGCCAGCGGCTGCATCGCATGCTCGACGGCGTCGAGGCCATGCCACCGGCCGATCCGTCGCATGCCGAGCATTCGGCACGCCCCCACCTGCGGAGACTCAAATGAACGTCGATCCACCCGACGCCCGCCCCATCCTCGAAGAAGACCTGCATGCCTACGTCGACGGCGTGCTCGACCCGCGCCGCCATGCCCAGGTGCAGGACTACCTGCGGCAGCATGCCGAGGCGGCACGCGAGGTCGAGGCCCATGCGCGGCACCGGCGCGAACTGCGCGAGGCGCTGGCGCCCATCGCCGAGGAGCCGCTGCCGCCGTCGCTCAATCTCGCGCGCATGGTGGCGGAGCACGACCGGCAGGCGCGCGATGTCGGGCGCACGCCTTCGCGCCGATGGCCGTGGGGCATGGCCGCGGCGCTGGTGCTCGCGCTCGGCGTGGGCGGCGGCGCGGGATGGTCGCTGCGCGGGGTGCAGGCGAACGAGGCCGGCGGCATCTTCGCGCTGGGGCGCGAAGCGGCGCGCGGCTACGAGACCTATGCCTCCGACGCCAGCCGGCCCGTGGAGATGGGTCCCGCGCAGCGCGCGGAGCTCGTCGGCTGGGTCTCGTCGCGCCTGGGACGCCAGGTCGCGATCCCCGATCTCGCGGCCGCGGGCTACGGCTTCGTGGGCGGCCGCCTGGTCATGACCGAGCACGGCCCGGCCGGCCTCTTCATCTACCAGGATGCGCGGGCCACGCGGCTCGCGCTGATGGTGCGGCCGATGGCCGTCGACCAGGACACGCCGACCATGAAGCGGATCGACGGCCCGCACGCGGGCTATGCCTGGGCCGACCGCGGGCTGGGCTATGGCGTGGTGGGGGCGAACGAGGCGAACGTGCTGCATCCGCTGGCCGACGAGATGCGGCGCCAGATCGGCGAAGAACTCAAGGGGTAGGCCCGGGCGGCCGGGCGAAGTGGATGCCCGGGGGCGTAACCATTTGCCCCTGGCAACCGAACTAGCGTTCGAAGCGGCGGCGTTGCGCCAACCTGGCGCCCCGCATCTGCTTCGTTATATTCACGAGTACATATCGAGGGCGGCATCCGCCGCTCATCGTCCAGGAGTTGTCATGACCCATCGTCCGGATCGTCGTTTCTTCCTCGGGGCCTCGGCCTCGACACTGGCGGCCGCGGTGGCCGCTGCCTGGGGCTGGCACTCCGGCGCCACGCACGCCGCGGAACCGGCCAAGTTCGAGGTCACCCGAACCGACGCCGAATGGCGCAAGCTGCTCACGCCGAACCAGTACGCGGTGCTGCGGCAGGACGGGACCGAGCGGCCCTACAGCAGCCCGCTCAACGACGAACACCGGGAGGGCCGCTTCGCCTGCGCGGGCTGCGCGCTGGAGCTCTTCTCCTCGAAGACGAAGTTCGACAGCAAGACCGGGTGGCCCAGCTTCTGGCAGCCGCTGCCGAATGCCGTCGGCGAGAAGAGCGACAGCTCCTTCGGCATGACGCGCACCTCGGTGCACTGCCGCCGTTGCGGCGGCCACCTGGGCCATGTGTTCGACGATGGCCCCAAGCCCACGGGCCTGCGCTATTGCATGAACGGCCTGGCGATGAAGTTCGCGCCCGGCGCCGCCTGATCCCGATTCCCCGCACCCTGGCCCTCCACCATGCTGCTGTTCGTCGTCGCCTACCTGGGCGGGGTCCTGACCATCCTGAGCCCCTGCATCCTGCCGGTGCTGCCCTTCGTGTTCGCGCGCGGCGACCGGCCGTTCATGAGCAACGGGCTGCCGCTGCTGATCGGCATGGCGCTGACCTTCGCCGGCGTGGCCTCGCTCGCCGCGGTCGGCGGCGGCTGGGCCGTGCAGGCGAACCAGTACGGGCGCATGGTCGCGATCGTGCTGATGGCGCTGTTCGGCCTGGCGCTGCTGCTGCCGGGGCTGTCCGAGCGGCTCGCGCGGCCGCTCGTGGGCTGGGGCGAGCGGCTGTCCGCCTCGGCCGAGGCCGGCGCTGACGGCGCGCCGCGCTCCGCCTTCGGCACCTCCCTGCTGCTCGGCGTCGCCACGGGCCTGCTGTGGGCGCCCTGCGCGGGCCCGATCCTCGGGCTGGTGCTGACCGGCGCCGCGCTCGGCGGTGCCAGCGTCCGGACCTCGCTGCTGCTGCTGGCCTATGCGGCGGGCGCCGCCACTCCGCTGGCCGGCGCGCTGCTGGCGGGCGGGCGCCTGTTCAAGGCCATGAAGCAGTCGCTGGGCGCGGGCGAATGGATCCGCCGCGGCATCGGCGCGGCCCTGCTGTGCGGCGTGGCGGCGATCGCGCTGGGGCTGGACACCGGTGTGCTGGCGCAGCTCTCGCTGGCGGGCACCTCGTCGGTCGAGCAGGCACTGATCGACAGGGTCCGGCCCAGGGAGGCCGCGCCGTCCGGCGATGAAGCGCCGCTGGCGACGACCGGGCCCGATTCCACCGTGATGATGGCGGGCTCCAACGCGATGATGGCCGCGAACGCCGCGATGCGGGCCGAAGGCGCCGCCGCCACGGCGCTGCCGGCCGAAGGTCCCGCCCCCTCGCTCGACGGCGCCGTGCAATGGCTCAACTCGCCGCCGCTGAGCATGGAGGCCCTGCGCGGCAAGGTGGTGCTGATCGACTTCTGGACCTACTCGTGCATCAACTGCCTGCGCGCCCTGCCCTACGTGCGCGCCTGGGCCGAGAAGTACAAGGACGAGGGCCTGGTGGTGATCGGCGTGCATGCACCGGAGTTCGCGTTCGAGAAGAAGCTCGACAATGTGCGCAAGGCCGTGAAGGACCTGAAGCTCGACTACCCGGTGGCGGTCGACAACGACTATGCGATCTGGCGCGCCTTCAAGAACGAGTACTGGCCCGCGCACTACTTCATTGACGCGCGGGGACGCATCCGCCATCACCACTTCGGCGAAGGTGCCTACGACGAGTCGGAGCAGGTGATCCGGCAGCTGCTGGCCGAAGCGGGCCGGGGCACGATGCCGGGCGGCCTCGTCCAGGTCGAGGCGCAGGGTGCGCAGGCCGCGGCGGACAGCGCGAACGTGAGATCGCCCGAGACCTACATCGGCTACGAACGCGCCGAGAACTTCGTCTCGCCCGGTGGTCCGGTCCGTGGCAAGGCGCACGCCTACACGGCACCGTCCCGGCTCGAGGCCAACCAGTGGGCGCTCGGCGGCAACTGGACCGTGGGCGGGCAAAGCGCGGTGCTCGACAAGGCGCGGGGGCGCATCGCCTACCGCTTCCATGCGCGCGACCTGCACCTGGTGCTCGGATCGACGGCGCCGGGACATCCCGTGCGCATCAAGGTGACCATCGACGGCAAGCCGCCGGGCGAGGACCACGGCATCGACATCGACGCGCAGGGCAAAGGCGTGGTCGACGGCCAGCGTCTCTACCAGCTGGTGCGCCAGCGCGGCGCGGTGGCCGACCGGCGCTTCGAGATCGAGTTCCTCGATCCGGGCGTGGAGGCCTTCGCCTTCACCTTCGGCTGAATCAGTCCCAGATGTCCGCGTCCACCAGGTATTCGGGAAGCGCGCGGGCCGCCAGCACGAGCAGGCCGAAATGCCCGTCGTCGAGCTTGCGCGGCACGGTGTCGAAGTGGCTCAGCGTCCCGACCACCCGCGCATCGAGCAGCGTTAACACGACGGCGTGGTAGGCGCGGATCACGCCCTGGTAGGGACTGCCGTCCAGCAGGGCCTCCCGGGTGGAGTCCTCGACATGAAGGAAGGCGTCGCGCAGCACGAACCGGCAGAAGCTGTCCGCGAGCGGGAAGACGGCGAAGCGTTCGGGCCGGGGCTGCCCGAGCTTGTCGATCAGCAGCACGTTCCTGACCTCGTCGCCCTGCAGCTTGAAGATGGCGGTGAAGCGGTGCGGAACCGCCGCATTCAACGCCCGCAGCGCGTGTTCGAAGGCCTGCGCCTGGATCAGCGACAGGACCGTGTCGGCGCTGGCTTCGAGTCGCCGCCTCGGGGGCGTGGGCAGGGTGGACGTCATCGGGCGGGCCGCGCTAGCAGATGGCTTCGTGCACCACTTCGTCCGCGATGAGCAGGTCCTTGTAGAACGCGCCGAACGGGCGCGTCGGATGCGCGATCTGGATCTCCAGCACCCAGAGTCCCGGATCGCGCCCGGCCGCGGGAATCGCAGGCGGGAAGTCGCCGACACGGTGCCCGTGGAGGCCCAGGTTGAGGCGCCATCCCCTCGCCTGCGCACGCTGCGTCGCGTACGCATACAGCGCCTCGCCATCGAGGCCCTCGGTGCGCAGGCGCGAACCCACTTCATGCCAGATCGCTCGCACGGTTCTCGCGCAGTCCTCCATCTGGGGATCACCGCCGACCACGAAGGTCTCGCCGGCGTCGCCCTCGTGGCCTTCCCACACGGGGCCGATGTCGATGAAGAAGATGTCCTGTTCGCCGAGCACGCGGCCCGGGTCGGATGCGTCCCTGGCGGTCTTGAGCGTGTCCTCGCCGAAGCGGATCGCGACCGGATGCCAGTTGCGCTCCATCTCCAGCGCCTGCAGCGTCGTCGCCGCCAGGGCCGTGGCCTGCGCATGCGTCATGCCGGGCCGGATGCCGGACGCGATCTGCCGGACCGCGCGCTGCGACAGCGAGCGTGCGCGCCGCAGGGCCGCCAACGGCAACCCCGCCTCGGTGACGGCGGATCGGAGCAATTCGGGAAGCATCATGGTCATCGGCGGTATCCGTCTGCCTGGATCGGGGCAATCGCTGTATCTTACAAAATACAGCGATGCCCGATCGAACCCCGCCGGCGATGCTCCTGCCCTAGATGTGAAGTGTCAAGAGGTTCTTTCGAGACATCGAGAGACGTGAGACGGGCACGGCGAGGTTGATGCCGTAGTGCGGCCGATGCCAGTTGTAGAAGTGGTTCCACACAGGCAGGGCCTCGCAGCGCTG
>JAESFO010000185.1_pt1 | contig 137768 bp, 111 predicted proteins | sample 9269421 | NCBI WGS metagenome assembly JAESFO01 (sample SAMN14502839, study PRJNA617101) | algae metagenome | isolation source: Nostoc desertorum CM1-VF14 and co-occurring heterotrophs from rocky... | place: USA: Clark Mountains, San Bernardino, California | collected 2000-06-05 | reverse complement strand
GGCTGACCACTGTCATGCAAGGATTTTGGGCTATTTTACCTTCTTTCCTTGCACCTGAATATACTTCTAGGGTCTTTTTATCTACAGACTGTCACCTTTTCTTTCTTTTTCAGCAAGCCCTAATTATATTTTTAACCCAAATAGGTGGTGTTTACTAGTTAGTATAGTCAGTTAAAAACGTACCCGAATTTGCAATTATTCAGGAAAAAAGAAACCAATAGAACAACAAAATCCAGGTAAAAGTGGCGATGTTATCTCATCATTACCTACAAAAGTAGCAACTAAAACCAACTGTGCTTTTTCTCGCCGATAAACTTCAACTTGTTTAGTAAAGCGATCAACAATCCAATACTCACGCACACCTTGAACTGAGTATAGTTTCAGTTTTGCTTCTTTGTCTCGAAGTTCGTTTTGTTTACCAGGGGATAAAACCTCTATTACTAACTCTGGTGCGCCTGTCAAATGTCCCGCTTCATCTTCAATTTGTGCCAGTCGTTCTCGACTTACCCAAACGACATCCGGTATAACGCTATCTGCTTGCGAAAAAAGCACCCCTGGAGCCACAATTGTTTCCCCTAAACCACTCGAATCTGACCAAACATCGAGTTGTCGAGCAATTTTTACACAAACTTGTTGGTGACGGCGGTGAGGAGTGCGAGTCACAAAGAGTTCTCCATTAATAATTTCATAGCGTGTCCACTCACTTTCGGGTAGAACCTCTAAATCGTGAATTGTCCAGCGTACTCCCTCAATCGCTTGGTTCATAATTGTCCCCGTTTGGCTCGTTGCCTTTGTTTAATTTTATCTTTTCTTCCGGCAAGGCAACTATGAGGTTTAAATTACAACCATAATAAAAAGCGGAAGTTCAGGCAAAACTTTGTATGCTGACATTTACCCAACTTAAACCACCTAATTACGATGCCACAGTTACTTTTACTCTGGCGCTAACAGCAGAAGAACGCACCCGCAGTCGTCATCGCTTTGAAATGGAAGATGGTAAAGTTGTAGTTTTACATTTACCCAGAGGAACTGTCCTACACGATGGCGATATTCTCCAAGAAGAAACCTATAGCAGTTTAATCAGAATTACAGCCAAACCAGAACTAGTACTGACTGCCTTTGCCCAAACGCCACTTTTATTATTACGGGCGGCATACCATTTGGGAAATCGCCATGTACCTGTAGAAATTACCCCAACTTATTTACGCTTGTCTTCAGATTCGGTTTTACGCACGATGTTAGAACAACTGGGGTTAGAAATTAAAGAGGAAATTTTACCGTTTCAGCCAGAATTAGGAGCTTATGGACAACACTCTCATGCTCACTGATAGTCATCTTTTGAGTATTTTGCAACTGGCTAGTCCCGCTTTACCTGTGGGAGCATATAGTTATTCTGAAGGTTTGGAAATGCTGGTAGAAAATGGTACGATCGCTAACCACACACATCTCAAAGATTGGTTAAAAGCAGAGTTGCTCTACGGGGCAATTAGGCTAGAAGCAGGGGTGATGCTGCGATCGCAGCAATCTGCAAAAATGGGTGATGTAGAGTCGCTATGCCGTTGGAATCTGTGGTTATCCGCAGCTAGGGAAACAGAAGAATTACGCGCCTCTAGTTGGCAGATGGGGCGATCGCTGATCCAATTACTTGGTAAACTAGAACCGCAGATTATACCTATTGCCAATGCTGTAGGTAATCCTTGCAATTATGCGATCGCTTTTGGTATTGCAATTGCCCATTACCAAATCAGTATCCAAGCCGCATTACTCGGATATCTGCATAGTTGGGCAAGTAATTTGATTACTGCGGGAGTGAAACTTATCCCCCTTGGACAAACAGCAGGACAGAGGTTATTACTAGATTTGCAACCATTATTTAGCACTGCGGCGTTAGAAATTCTCGCGTTGGAGGATGATGAACTTGCGTGTTGTAGTTGGGGTTTGTCGCTGGCGAGTATGCAGCATGAAACGCAGTATACAAGGTTGTTTAGGAGTTAGTCATTGGGCCTGGGGCATTGGTAAAAAACTAAGAATTAATAACCATCCATGTGCTAACAGACAATTGACAAAGGACAAATGACAATGAACGCATTTAGAGTAGGGGTTGCTGGACCAGTGGGTTCGGGGAAAACGGCTTTAGTGGATGCTTTGTGCAAGGGATTGCGTGAGCAGTATCAGATTGCGGTGGTGACAAATGATATTTATACTCAGGAGGATGCTCAGTTTTTAGTGCGTTCTCAGGCGTTGGCAAGCGATCGCATTTTGGGTGTAGAAACTGGCGGTTGTCCTCATACTGCTATCCGCGAAGATGCTTCCATGAATTTAGCGGCAATTGAACAATTAGAAGAACGTTTTATCGATTTAGATTTGGTATTTTTGGAAAGTGGTGGTGATAACTTAGCTGCTACCTTTAGTCCCGAACTGGTGGATTTAACGATTTACGTCATCGATGTTGCGGCTGGTGATAAAATTCCCCGCAAAGGCGGGCCGGGCATTACCAAGTCTGACTTGTTGGTGATTAACAAAACTGATTTAGCGCCTTATGTTGGTGCAAATTTAAGCGTGATGGAACAAGATGCTAAAAAAATGCGCGGCGATAAACCTTTTATTTTTACTAATTTGAAAACTCAGTCTGGACTTGCAGATGTAATTAATTTTGTTTGCACAAATATCTGTTAAATTGTAGGGGAATTAATGAATTGCCCGGCTTTGTTGCATGAAACAGAAAAAGTCACGCCAACTCTTAGCAGAGTTAATGATTATTTTTCCACTTTGTAGCTATCTGGTTTGCCTAATTGAATCATGCGATTAAGTGCAGCACATTGCAGGAATAATTCAACAGCAAGATTTTCAAAAAAGCGTCGTCTTAGCTTACCCCCAAAAATAAATTTGAGTCGAAACATCGCTGTTTCAGACAAGGAACGTCGATGATATCTGCTTTGTTGCTTCCATTGCGGGTGACCAATTTGATGTATCCGACGTAAGTTTTCATCTCTTGGATGTGGGGGTAGTTTAGAGTTATTAGGCTGTTGAACCTGAGCGTTACTGCGGGGTGGAATCCCGCTTTGGCTTTAGGGAAGCATCATAGGCGTTCCAATTCTTAACTTTGTACTGGGCTTTTGCCTTCATCTTTGGGCTAGAACACCGATTCAGTAATCGGAGAGCAAAAGAAAAATTAGCCCAAAGAGAAATAAACAATGGAGAATAAAGCGTAGAAAACGCTTGCTAGCCAAGGCTTATAGCGACAAATAAGCTGTAAGCAATATTTAACAAAATCTTTTGGAGAAGGATAACCTGAATTGAGGTAAATTCAGGTAATAAATGTGAGCTTCGCAAGCAGAGAATCTACGTATGCGTCCAGAAAATTGGAATCCACCGATAGAACTATCAGCAGCAGAGCAAAGTATCGTTAAGCGGATTAAACGAGCAAAGTTGTTTACATTCTTACGGCAATATCGCCATCAATTATTTGATGAGAAATTTCAAAAAGAACTGAGTAAGCTTTATGCAGATTCTCCCAAAGGGCATCCCCCAGTCCCGCCAGCACAACTGGCGTTAGCAACAATCCTACAAGCCTATACGGGAGCAACAGAAGCAGAAGCGATTGAAGCATTGAGTATGGACAGGCGTTGGCAATTAGTACTCGATTGCATAGATTGCGAAATAGCTCCTTTTTCGCAGGCGACACTGGTTAGATTTCGGAGTGCGCTAATTATCCAAGGGCTTGACCGAGGACTAATTGAGAAAACAGTCGAACTAGCAGAGCAAACCTTGGGTTTTGGCTCAAAGCAGTTACGGGCAGCACTGGATTCTAGCCCATTGTGGGGAGCATCGAAAGTCGAAGATACATATAATTTATTGGGTCACGCGCTTAAAAAAGCGATTGGCGTGATAGCTGGCCAGCAGGGGAGGGGGTTGGCGGAAGTTGCCCAGGATATTGGTGTAGATATCGTTGCGGGTTCGAGCTTGAAAGCCGCTTTAGACCTCAACTGGGATGACCCAAACCAGAAAAATTTGGCTTTGGGGATTGTACTGGACGCAATAGATCGATTTGAGGCTTTTGTACAAGTACAGCCAGAAGCTATCGAACACCCTCAAGTTCGTTCAGCAATAGATTCCGCAAGGCTAATTGAAGCGCAAGATGTGGAAGTGGATGCTCATGGTGAAATCAAACTACTCTCTGGTGTTGCTAAAGAACGACGCATCTCAATTGAAGATGAAGAGATGAGACATGGGCGTAAAAGTAAAAGCCAGCGATTTGATGGTTATAAACGTCATATTTTACGAGATTTAGACAATGGGCTGGTTCGAGCCGTTGGAGTTACAAGAGCGAATGTACCTGAAGCATCTGTCACTGATGCAATTGCTACTGACTTAAAATACCAGAAAGTAAACTTGGTTGAGTTACATATCGACCGTGCTTACTTAAGTAGTTCTTTGGTTCAAAACAGAGATGACCAACTGACTATTTACTGTAAAGCTTGGCAAGTAAGAAACGGCAAGAAGTTTACCAAAACTGCTTTTATCTTGGATTGGGACAATCAGACTATTTGCTGCCCAAATGAGGTTACTTTACCTTTTAGCGTTGGTGGCAAAGTTCAGTTCCCCAAAAATATTTGTGCAGCTTGTCCGTTCAGGGAACGCTGTACTACTTCCAAAACTGGGCGCAGTGTTTCTATTCATCCTGATGAACCATTATTTCGGGAACTACAACAACGTCAACTCAGCCCTGCTGGTCGTGCCAAGCTCCGTGAACGTGTTGCTGTTGAGCATTCCTTATCCCACATTGGTCGATGGCAGGGGGATCAAGCTCGTTACGTTGGTTCTCGCAAAAATCTCTTTGATCTTCGCCGTACCGCCGTTGTTCATAATCTTCATGTCCTTGCCAAAATTTTTACTCACACCACTGAGCAGTCTGCTACTTCATCCTGATTACTGAATCGGTGTTCTAGGCGGCGAGCGAACATATGCGATAGGTAAAATTTACCATTTTGCCTATTCACGCAACAACGCCATTAATTTGCTCAAACTCTATATGAGCGAAGTATTCTTCTAAGTCCAATAAAGAATTTCAGCATTTGGAAAGCGCCTACTAATCTCACTCTCAAAAAAGCTACGCAACGCCTTCATTATGTCTTTCTCATAAACGTACTTCGTTCCACCAAACTTATTACGCTTGACGCTGCGTTTTGCCTCATCCATCTCTAATTTTGATTGCGGATACCAAGTTTGTAACACTTCTTTTGACCCAGGTGTGAACCGATGCGAGATTAACTCAAAGGTAAGGTTACAGTCAAAATCCAGTGCCTCATTTATCTGGTCAAACAAAGAACTATAGTGCATCTGCCAATCATCTATCGGCATAATTGGCGCAATAACCAAGCCTACTGGATAACCGCCACCGCCACGCTCTTGTGGTAACGCCAACCGTCGCAATGCATTCAGTCTGGATGCTACGGATGCTGTGCCACCTTCAAATTTGCCAGAAATCGGTGCAGCATTAACGCTCATCCGACAGCGAGTATGCCCATTGTGTGGTAAATCGAGTAATCCATCCACAGCATCAAACTTCGATACCCAACGTAGATGTGCATCGGTACGAGTGCCAAAGTAACGGATACATTCAGCAAGACTTCCAGTTAAATGCTCAATACCCAATGGGTCTGTGTAACAGCTAACTTCAAAACTTGTGGTTTTCCCCTGTTGCTCGTAGTTCGCTAAGTTCTCTAATATCTGCGGTAAATTAGCAAAAGCGCGGATGACAGGTGGCCCCGATAAGCTACCTGCTAGGTAGCAGTATTGACAATGAGCAGGACAACCTTCGGCAAGGTGAAACTGCCAATCCGCAGAAGGTGGGATGGGACTCAATTTAAAAGAACTGGGTGGTGCAGTAACCACTGCTAAGGTACGCTTGGCGATGTTGTAAGTATCCCGCTCAGACTCACCACGCAGTCCCTTCAGGCGATTCTGTGATAGTTCTTCTATTGGTAAGTTGAGTGACTGCACACGTTTAAGAATCTGCTGCCCCCAATCCTCATTTAGGGCAGCAGGTGTAAACAGTACCCGTTCAGGTATCCACAACCTTGGTGATCTTGTTTGTGTCTCTGATACTGAAACTTGGTCTGTAATGGTATTCAGCAATATCTTTCTCCGTTATTTAGTTTGCTGACTTCTGCAATTAATTTTCCAGGACTTGCTTAATTCGTCGCTCTAACAAATCAAGATCCAAACTGCCTTCATCACGGTTAATTCGACGCACAGTTGAATTAACATTAGCTAAATTAACCAATAAATCTTGAAGAATTTCCTGCTGTTGACGGGCTTGGGTAACTTCGCGTGGCTCCTGTACTAAATCACGCACAATGGTATCTTCAGCGCGAGAGGCGATAATTGGATCGCTTTGCCCTTGAACGTGAACAAAGGTTCGTCGCCCTGGGCCTCGCTCCTCTTCTATTGGTATAACTGCTGTTACTTGGTCAGAACGCACATATTTGCCAAATCCCAAATGGACTAGTTCTGATGAGAGAATTTTCATATAATTGAAGCGTTATTTTTATGTCTTACTTATATTGTAAAATCTAGAAAAGTGACTTGAAGCCATAGAGCATACGGGTTATACCCAATTCAAAGTAGTAGTTTCCTTGTAGGGACACGGCAATACCCATGCCTGTCAACTTAAGCTAAAAGGGCGGTTAAAAAGCGCATCTACACGAACAAAACCCACCTCCGTGGGTTTCATTTTTTATTATGCCTGTGTAGCTGCAAATTCAATGAGACTGTTGGCTTAAGTTGATAAGCTATCGCCCATCTAAGTTGCACATTTATTCTGTGTTGACTGTTGACTGCTGACAGTTAACTGTCAACGGTCAGCAGTCAACAAACCTGATGAGTTATTGTGTAATTTAAAGGCATAATAGTTTACCAATGGATAATGCCGCGTAGCTCATTCAAACAAATGAGAATCACTATATCAAGTGATGACAAAATCAAATAAATGATGGGCCATTCCCAATTTAGAACAAGGTGCGATCGCTACTTGCCGTCCTTGATTATCTAAAAATATTGCTTGATTATTATCACTTCCAAAACCACTATCAGGTTGATCGATGGGATTGGCAACAATAGCATCGAGTTTTTTATTCTGCAATTTTTCTAACGCTGGCTTGACAATATCACCACTTTGCGCTGCAAAACCAATTAATATCTGATGCGGCTGTTTGAGTTTTGCTAATTGGGCGACTATATCCGTTACTGGTTCCAGAGGTAAAGCTTGGGGGAGCGATCGCTTGGGTAATTTCTCTGTACTATAATCTTTTGGCTTCACATCTGCCACGGCTGCTGACATCACAATTACATCAGCATTGGGTAAATATTCCAACATGGCCTGCTGCATTTGCTCGGCACTAATGACGGGAATTGCTTGCACTCCTAATGGTACATTCCAATTAGCTGGGCCATGTACTAGGGTGACGTTTGCTCCACGGTGAAGTGCGGCTTGCGCTAAAGCTAATCCCATTTTACCTGTGGAAGGATTGCCAATAAATCTAACTGGGTCAAGATACTCTCGCGTTCCCCCAGCACTAATTAACACTCGTTTACCAGCTAAATCTCGTTTACCTTGAGTATGTAACAGTGATTGGATGTGAGCCAAAATTTCTGGAGGTTCTGCTAATCTACCAGCACCGATGCGATCGCACGCTAATAAACCTGATGCTGTATTCATCCCATGATATCGGCTATCTATCAATAGCTGTTGCCAATTTCGCTGTACTGATAGCTGTTCCCACATATCCGTATTCATTGCGGGTGCCAACAGCACGGGACAGGTAGAAGCTAGCACGGTATTGGTGAGTAAATTATCAGCCATGCCGTAGGCTAACTTTGCTAATGTATTAGCCGTCAAGGGGGCAATTACAATGACATCTGCCCATTCACCCAACTCAATATGCAACGGACGAGAGTGAGTTGGTTTCCAGAAATCATCATCTGTGTAGGCGGGATGACGAGATAGGGTGGCTATTGTTAGAGGCGTAATAAATTCTTGCGCTGAACGGGTGAGAATAACTCGGACTTCCACCCCAGTTTTAAACAGCGTCGAAACCAATTCACAGATTTTGTAGGCGGCGATACCGCCACCTACACCAATTAGAACTTTGTTCGATTTTGGATTAGTCATGGTAAAAAGTTAGGAGTAAGTAGGAATTTAGGAGCAAGTAATTACGAATATTAATTTCCAACTCTTAACTCCTAACTTCTAACTCCTAACTCCTAACTCTCAACTACGCTTCATCGTAAGGTTCCAAGTCTAAGAGATAGATATAGGGTTCAACTAACTCTGGACGCTGAAATGCGATCGCTCGCAATAAATGCCAATCATTTAAACCCTCAAAAGCATTACTATAATTATCTAGCTCCAGACGTGTAGCCAGTTCTTCTACTTCTGCCACAGTCATGGCAGCAATTTCTTTCCTGGAAATGCTTAGAGTTGTCATAATGCTCGCCCCTCCCTTATGCAGCACTCGCCTTCAGCATGGGTTAAGTTGCGCTGAACGCAGCCACCCTATATATATTACTCATTAGAGAGCATTGATTTCGTGAAAATTTTCAGCATTTATACCAGAATTTATAAAAAATTCGTAATTCTGACTAGCCAATTACATTTACAACAAAATTCCGTAGCACCTCTAACGTTTGTGGATTTATTTCATGCCCCATGTCAAATTCGTGGTATTTTACCGCCACTCCTAGAGACTCTACAGTTTCTCGTGCCTTCCAGGCAGCTTGTATTGGAACAACTTCATCATATTTACCGTGGGTAATTAAAGTTGGCGGAATCCCTTTTTGATCAGCCGTTACCGCGTCAGGGTGTAAATACCCACTCATGACAGCTAAACCTGCTAAGGGCAATTTTGAGCCAACATCTAAAGTCATTGCCCCGCCTTGAGAAAATCCACTTAAGATAGTACGTGATAAAGGTACGCCAGTGGTACTTTCTAAAGATTGCAAAAAATCTATTAGCAATTGCCGACTTTCTGCCAATCCTTGATACATATTCTCCACCCGCAGGTCATACCATGCCTTCCCTACAGGGGAATAAGGATAAGGGTAAGGTGCGTTGGGTAATACAAACTGATAATCAGGTAAGTTGAGTAAGGGTAACAAAGATGCTACATCCTCAGCATTAGCTCCCCAACCATGCAAAGTGACAATTAAGCCTGCGGGGGATTGATAAGTTTCAGGGGGAACGGTAATAAATTGTAAAGACAGAGGTTTACTCCTAAAATTTTATTTTTCTAAATAGATCCTATCTCTTCAAGCAGACTTATTATCCAGCAATGGTTTCAGAAATCCCGTGCGTTTGCCTTGCTCCAAGTTTTTTTAATTGGTAAGCTTCATTATCAAAAGAGAAAGGAGCCGATAGAACCGCTATTTATTCTCTTGGAATCTTAGGAACATCAGTATTTATAGCTTGGAAGAATTCCTTTTTTTGAAATCCAAAAATATTAGTTACAAGCGAGTTGGGAAAACTGTAAATTTTTTGGTTATGAGCTTGCACCGCTTGGTTGTAACGCATTCGCTCTACAGCTAGGCGATTTTCAGTACCCGCTAGCTCATACTGAAGATTGATAAACATTTTACTAGATTGCAATTGGGGATTAGCGGCTGCATAATTGCGGAAGCCGTTGATTGCTTGATTGATTTGTACTGTAGCAGCAGCTTTTTCATTGGGAGTAACTGCTTGCAGATAAGCTTCACGCGATCGCACCAATAAAGAGACTAACTCTTTTTCTTGTTTGGCATAAGCTTGTGTCACATTCACAAGGTTGGGGATTAAATCGGCACGTCGCTGGAGTTGATTTTCTACTTGCGCCCAAGCTGCTTCAGTTCTGATGCTACTGCTTTGTATAGAGTTATAAGTCCAGCTAGTCCAGATAGCCAATGCAGTTACTATACCTGCACCAAAAAACAGTAATCTTTGGCGCAGATGCTTTAAGTGGTTTTGTTCCTCAAGTTGTTGCTTGTGCCTTGCCTGTACATCTCGGATGGCTTGCTGAATAAACTCAGCCGGAATATCAACTTCCTCTGCTGCTGCCACCAACTCAGAAGCCGAGTAACTTTGGGTGTGATTGGCATAGTAGCGCGATGCTAACTCTAGCACCTCTGGGGCAATCTCTTCTGGAATTCTCTTTTCTTGATTATTCATAGTATTCATAAGTTACAAGTTGCAGCCAAGCAAATGCTGAAAAACTAGATAGGATAAGGCTCTCCCCTTATGCCCTCTGTCTTTTGCTTACCAGCTACCGCCAGCACCACCACCACCGCTACTGCCACCACCGCTACTACCACCGCTACCCCACGAACTACTGGGAGGAGGAGGTGGGGGAGGCGGTGGCAAGCGAGGAATTATTTCTTCAATTTCGTGGTGATAAGAACAACTGTGACACTCATCAATAATTAGTCGTCTACCCGAACTGTATTCAGTAGCTGATTGGACAGTATTCACACTATGAATGACAGTCAATTCTTGACAGTGGGGGCATTCCCGAAATTTAGATTCATGGGACTGTTGAGCGACAATGTGGAAACCACTACCAGTTAGCTTCTGGCTGCAATTGGCACATCTCCAGCCTTCAAATTTAACACTACCTATATCTTGTGCTGTTTTTTGCGATTTGCTCAGACATGAATCAACTGTGGCTTCGTCTACTTTTTCCATCTGCTGTTGGCAATCAGCACACAAAAAAAGGTAATTGCCCTGACTCCGGCGGGTATACCCTTCCGGTTCAATGGAAATTTTCCGAGGGCGTGCCAGATAAACGCCACCTCCCACCACCACTGCTAATATTCCACCCGCAGTTACAAAGCCCCATAATGTAGCGTTATCTTTCTTTGTTGTTTCTACATTCGGGGAAGCTAACTGGTTTGGAGTTGTTATCGGGTTTGCAGACGATACAGCATCAGGCTCTAAGACAAATATTACTGCTTTGGTTCCCGCCAGCGTACCACCTTCAAAGTCTCCTTTTTTGAATAGCGGGATGATTTCGGTATCAATAATATTGCCCACTTTGGCATCGGGCAAAATCGCTTCCACACGGTAACCAGTCTCAATTTCTACGCGGCGATCGCCTACTGAAATCAAAAACAATATGCCATTATCTTTTCCTTTCTTGCCAATTCCCCAAAAATTAAATAGTTCCGTTGCAAATTTTTTGACAGAATCAGCAGGGGCAGTTGCTGGAACAGTCACCACCGCTATTTCTGTGCCATTTTTCGCCTCTAACTGAGAAATTCTTTGATTGATTTGAGTTTCTGTTTCTTCGCTGAGGATACCTGCCATATCAGTTACCCATCCACCATATTCTTTTCGGGGGTTAGGAACTTCTTGGACAGTCAAAGCCAGGGCAGAAACCGGAAAAAGGAATATAGCAGAGGAAAATAAACTCACCCAAAAAACATTTTTTGGTTTACTAAAACTTAATTTCATAATGTTTTGTGTAAGCGTAAAGTAAGATAACCCTATTTCATAAATTTCGACAACGTAAAACTTGAAATTTTTATTTATCAAGCTTTTTAGCGATTTATTAAGTTTTCAAAATGTTTGCTATATTTTGTTAGCCATTAAATATTCAATTTTTAACATATCTGGATTTGAAAATTAGGAAATTATTTTTATAATTCCCCTTTTGACGCAAGAGGGTGAAAGCGATCGCTAAAATCCCATCCGGCACAGCCCAAAAATTCACCCTAAGCTGCCCTGCGGGTTAGACATGAGGCAACTTATTGTTTTAGCTAAAATCTGAAAGTTGTCCACACAACTCCTACCCAAAAGGTGTTGTTACTATTATCGTGTTCTAAATTTAAAATGACCAGTAAACCGGGAGTAAGATCAATGTTGTTTGTGGCTCAATAGCGATAGAAACCTTTCAAATTATAAGAAGGTCAATTTTTTTAACATAGATGCAAAGCGTTGAAGCAGCACAGGCTAGCGCATTCTCTACGAGAGGCTTCTGCCAACGCGCAACCACACTACGCAAACGTAGGGAAGGACGCAAAGAGAAGAAAAAAATGCTTAATTTAATAGTACTATTTTATACTTAAGTTTGTAGCTATTTTGCGGTATGACTTTGACTTCAATGGCCTTTGCTGTTTGCCCGTAAAGATTCAGTTCACAGAAGCTAATAGCCAAAAAGAAATGTGGTTTAACAACAGAGTGGCAATAACAGTTTATGATGTTATTGAAATATTTAATCAATAAAATTATTGATAATTCCGAGTAATAGTTTTATTTCTGGTGGATGAAAATTATGAAACGTCGTAAGTTTGTTTATATAGTGGGGCTAGCAACTGTTAGCGGGGGATTAGCGATCGCTTGTAATGCTAATCAAACTCCCACCAATACTGCCCAATCGCCATCAGGGCAGGCTACACCAACTACGGCTGCTAGTGGTGCATTAGAAAAAGAGCTAGTAGTCTACTCAGGGCGCAACGAAAAACTTGTTGGCGGACTTATCAAGCAATTTGAGCAACAAACTAATACTAAGGTAAAAGTCCGCTATGGCGATACTGCTGAGTTAGCATCAGCAATTTTGGAAGAAGGGGCAAATAGTCCCGCAGATGTCTTCTTTGCTCAAGATGCCAGCGCTCTTGGAGCTATGCAAAAAGCAAATAGAGCAGTACAACTACCAACATCTCTTCTCAATCAGGTAGATAGTACCTACCGTTCACCAGAGGGGAAATGGCTAGGTATTTCGGGAAGAGTACGTACAGTAGATTACAACACTAAACTAGTGAAAGCAGGGGAATTACCATCGTCAATTTTTGGCTTTATTGAACCGAAATGGAAAGGTAAAATTGGCTGGGCCCCTACAAATGGTTCCTTTCAATCTTTTGTCACCGCCTTGCGGGTTGCAGAAGGAGAAGACAAAGCTAGACAATGGTTAGAAGGTATTAAAGCTAACAATGCTAAAGTTTATCCTAATAATAGTGCGATCGTGGAAGCCTTATCCCGCGGCGAAATTGCTGTCGGATTTGTCAATCATTATTATCTAGAACGAGTCAAACAAGATAATCCTCAAGTTCCAGTGGAGCATCATTTCACTAATGATGTAGGTTCCTTGGTAAATGTTGCAGGTATCGCAATTCTTAACAGCGCCAAACATCCCAATATTGCTCAAAAGTTTGTCGAATTCATGTTGAATGAAAATGCCCAAAACTACTTTGCTAATCAAACTTATGAATATCCTCTAACTTCGGCTGTTGCGCCCAAAGGTAAACTTAAATCTCTCCAACAAATTAAAAAAGAAGCTCAAAAAATCGACTTGAGTAATCTTAGCGATTTAGAGTCAACACTCAAACTCATGCAGCAAGTACAAGTCATATAGCCTACGAAGGTTTAGAATGCATCTAGCAAAAGTAGTAAAAATTTAAATTTTCGATAAACTTTCTTGCTTATCAGCGTAGGTTAATGGTAAAGGTTGAGAATACCAAAATTATTGCAAAAACTTCCTGGTAAGTATTAAGGTGGAGGATTAGAGATTGAAAAGTTTAACATTGTTGAAAGTTTCAGCATTAGCTCTAGCTGTAACGCTCGGTTGGGGAATTGGGGTAGCTGTAGATGCTCAAACGAAAACCCTCGTGATTTACTCAGGCAGAGACGAGAAACTAATTGGCCCCTTAATTGAGAAAGCAAAAAAAGATTTAAATAAGGATATTCAAGTGCGTTATGGCGATACTGCTGAATTAGCGATCGCACTTTTGGAAGAAGGCAAAAATAGCCGTGCAGACTTGTTTTTCGCTCAAGATGCTGGTGCTTTAGGCACTTTGGAGAAAAAACAAGTAACACAGCCGATTGCCTCGAAATTGCTAAACAAGGTTGATTCTCGCTTTCGTTCTGCTAAAGGGCATTGGCTAGGAATCTCTGGACGCGCTCGTGTAATTGACTACAACACCAAGTTAGTTAAGCAAGGGGAACTACCGAAATCAATTTCACAATTAACAGAACCGAAATGGCGCGGTAAAGTCGGCTGGGCACCAACTAACGGCTCATTTCAGTCATTTATCACCGCGATGCGAGTATTAGATGGAAACGAAAAAACTCTCCAATGGCTCAAAGCGATGAAAGCTAATGGTGTCAAAGATTACGGTAAAAACGCTGCGATCCTTGAAGCTGTGGGACGCGGAGAAGTTCATCTTGGTTTAGTGAATAATTACTACTTGTATCGCTTCAAAAAAGATGATCCTAACTTTCCTGTTGCCCACCATTACACAAGCAAAGACGCAGGATCAATGATTAACGTGGCAGGAGTAGCAATTACGAATACCACAGATCAAAAAGCTGATGTGGAGGCTTTAATCGGTTATCTGCTCAACCAGAATTCACAAAATTACTTTGCTAAAGAAACTAATGAGTATCCTTTAGTAAAAGGAATCCCAGCGCCATCAAAACAAATACCAATCAGTAAGCTTAATCCACCCAATGTTAACCTAACAGACTTAGATGATTTGCCAGCAACTTTGAATTTACTACAGCAGGCAGGAGTTTTGTAACAGTTGAAAGCGGTTCGCCCTCCATTATTTCTCACATTAGCGGCAGGGGTAGTGGCAGTTGCCATTGCCCTGCCATTACTATATTTAGTGATTCGCACCGCAGGTATTGGCGGGGAAGAGTTACGAGAATTGATTTCTCGTCCCCGCAATATCATGGTTTTTTTCAATAGTGCGGCGATGGCGGCAACGGTGACGTTATTTTCCACACTAATTGCCGTACCATTGGCATTTTTAACTGTACGGACAGACTTACCAGGTAGACGTTTTTGGTTAGTGACGACAACATTACCCTTAGCGGTTCCTAGCTACGTAGGCAGTTTTGCGCTGATTGCAACTTTTGCGCCACGCGGTAGTTTTTTACAACTGTTGCTTCAACCATTAGGAGTAGAAGAATTACCTTCTATTTATGGTTTTCCTGGGACAGTTTTGGCAATTACTTTGTTTACCTATCCTTATATGCTACTGAGTGTGCGTTCTGGATTACAAGGTATAGATCCATCATTAGAAGAAGCATCTCGCAGTTTGGGTTATGGCAGTAGAGAAACCTTTTTTAAAGTAGTTTTGCCACAGTTGAAACCATCATTAATTGCTGGGGGATTATTAGTAGCTCTGTATGCTTTGCGGGACTTTGGTACACCTTCGCTGATGCAATTTGATGCCTTTACACGGGCAATATTTTTGCAATATAAAACTAGCTTTAATCGGAACTCAGCCGCAGCTTTATCCTTGATGCTGGTGACATTGGTGTTGCTGATTTTGTGGTTGGAATATCGAATGCGATCGCGTGCAGCTTATTATAGTCGTGGTTCCGCTTCTCTACGTCCACCGAAAATTGTCAAGTTGGGAATTTGGAAATGGCCTGCTTTGGGCTTTTGTCTGCTAATTACTAGCTTCGGTGTAGTTTTGCCAGTAGGTATCACCCTATTTTGGCTAATTCGTGGACTTAACACTGGCTACACTTTCCCCAACTTATTACCCACTATTATCAACTCCATTAGCGCGGCTGGACTGGCAGCTTTAGCTATCACCATCTTTGCCCTGCCAGTAGCAATTTTAGCAGTCAGATTTCCGAGTAAAATCACCGCCATAATTGAACGTTGTTCTTACATTGGTTTTGGAGTTCCCGGAATTGTTGTTGCCTTATCTTTGGTATTTTTTGGTGCCAACTATTTGCCAGCACTGTACCAAACTCTCCCAATGCTGATATTTGCATATTTAGTTTTATTTTTACCGCAATCAGTGGGAACAGTCCGCAGTTCGCTTTTACAAGTCAATCCCCAGTTAGAAGAATCAGCCCGTAGCTTGGGTAGGAATGCTTGGCAAACATTAAGAGAAGTTACCCTACCTTTAGTACAATCAGGTGTGTTGAGTGGTGCAGTGCTGGTATTTCTGACAGCGATTAAAGAACTACCCGCCACCATGCTGTTAGCGCCTATTGGCTTTCGTACATTAGCAACGCAAATTTGGCAAGCTACAGAAAATGTAGATTTCGCCGATGCTGCGGCAGCTTCATTAGCTATGTTACTAGTTTCTATGGGTTCAACTTTATTAGTGCTATCTCAAGAGAACGTCAAAAAAGATAAAGTCATAAGTAACCCGCAAGTGCAAACAAAGTTCTAACCAGTCTTGTGTTATCTACCTTATGCAACAAGTAATTCTCCACTTACAGAATGTCACCAAGCAGTTTGCAGAAACTACCTTTCCTGCTGTAGATAATGTATCTTTGACGTTGCAACAAGGAGATATCTTGGGATTGCTTGGCCCATCTGGTTGTGGTAAAACTACGCTGTTGCGAATGATTGCTGGTTTTGAGCGATCGCAAGCAGGAGAAATTAAAATTGGTGGACAGGTAGTTTGCAATAATTCTACTTGCATGCCAGCCGAACAGCGCGACATCGGTGTTGTTTTTCAAGATTATGCACTGTTTCCCCATCTAAATGTGGCAGAAAATGTGGCCTTTGGCTTGAAAAACTTTAGTAAACAGCAAATCCAAAAACGGATAGCCGAAGTCATTAATTTGGTGAGACTTGAAGGCTTAGAAAAACGTTACCCTTACGAACTTTCAGGTGGACAGCAGCAACGGGTTGCACTCGCTCGCGCCTTAGCACCTCAACCCCAACTCATGCTTTTAGATGAACCTTTGAGCAATCTTGATATTCAAGTTAGGTTACGGTTGCGAGAAGAAATACGAGACATTCTCAAAGCGGCGGGAACTTCAGCAATTTTTGTTACCCACGATCAAGAAGAAGCATTAGCTATTTCAGATATAGTGGGTGTCATGCGCCAAGGATATTTAGAACAAATAGGCACACCAGAAAAAATTTATACTCATCCAGCATCAAGATTCGTCGCTGAATTTGTTACTCAGGCTAATTTCCTTCCTGCGCGTCGTCAAGGTAATTTATGGGAAACAGAAATTGGTAGTTTTGAATTAAAAGCCAATTACACTGAAGATACTGGCGAAATCATGATCCGCCAAGAAGATTTTATCTTAAAGCCTAGTACTGATGCGCCTGTAGTTGTTCGTACTCGGCGGTTTTTAGGGCGCGAGTACCAATATTGTTTACAAACTCCCTCTGGTAAAGAACTCCATGCGCGGACATTGAAAGATATGGTGTTACCCGTAGGTACGCGAGTGCATATATCTATAGAAGGTAATGATGTACAGGTTTTTCCACAATAGATTTTTTGGCGTTGCTAAAGTCAAAATATGAATTATGCGTAGGTATAGCTTGTCGTAGACATCGTTATGTAATTTTTAAGCGTGGATCAACTATTTGTTATCTGCTTCATCTTCCAGCAAAATGGTGTTCAGAAGATTCAATTCACTGGATGCCATAAAGTAGCGATCGCTTCCATAATCCGAAAGCTAATTGTTAATTGGATTTGTGACAACGCTTCATCATCAGGGTAATCCGGCGCGTTGAAAGATTGTATGAGGGGTAATTTCCAATTCTGGTAGCAAATCATCAGTAATTATTTGATGAGATCGATAAGTAATCGGCAAGGAAGATGGTGCAAATACAGTTACAGTTCTAGCTTTTGTATCAACCACCCAAACACGAGAAACACCAGCTTTCAGATAATCAGTCGCAATTTCTGCAATTTCACCAAAAGTTTGACCAGGCGAAATGATTTCGATGACTAATTCAGGTGCAACAGGACAAGCTTCGTCTAATAGCCAATCAGCAGGAAGACGGTTATAAGAAATATAGGTCAGATCGGCTACAGGCATCCAATCTTGTTGATTTCGTGTTAGTTTAATTGCCCATTCAATCACAACCCGACCTTTTGCTTGTGCCCATGTAGACAATAGTATAAATAAAGCACCAGTAGTCAAGCCATGAAAAAATTTTGGTGAGATTTCATTATCTTTATATTTGGGTACAGCTTCACCGTTAACAAACTCGTATGTAATATCTCCTTCCGGAAGCGGGAGAAATTCTTCTAGGGTTAGGCGTTGATTAGAAGACTGAACCATAGATTTATGTGGGTAAAAGATGCTTAATTTTAGTTTAGGCGATCGCAAATATTAGAGATTAAGCCTACTTAGTCCTTATTTCCAGCATTTTCAACAGTGCTGATGGGGGATGTAAGCATATAAATTACACGAGTCAATATTATTCCTCATGGTCTTGAAGTGAACCAAGGCTTATGCAAAACTTGAGATCCTTCGCTTCTAGCCTAATTTTAAGGAATTGATCAATGGCGCGTCTAGCCCTGCTGAGTGTATCTAACAAAACTGGTTTAATTGACCTAGCCCGTAGCTTGGTTGAAGAATTTGACTTTGATTTAATCAGCAGTGGGGGAACAGCCCAAGCCCTCAAAGATGCGGGACTCCCAGTTACTAAAGTTGCAGATTATACAGGTTCTCCAGAGATTTTAGGTGGTCGAGTCAAAACGCTACATCCCCGAATTCATGGCGGGATTTTGGCCCGGCGAGATGTTCCTCAAGATATTACAGATTTAGAAAATAACCAAATTCGCCCGATTGATTTAGTGGTGGTGAATCTTTATCCTTTTGAGGAAACGATCGCTAAACCAGGGGTAACATTAGCTGAAGCCGTTGAACAAATCGATATTGGTGGGCCAGCAATGCTACGGGCATCATCGAAAAACTTTGCCCATCTGGCTGTATTATGCGATCCAGCCCAGTATGACGAGTATTTACAGGAATTGCGCCAAAATAACGGGGTAGCATCCCTAGAGTTTCGGCAAAAGGCGGCATTAAAAGGATTTTCACACACTGCTAGCTACGATCAAGCGATCGCATCTTACCTCGCAGAAGCACAGCAGTACACTCTTAGCGGTACACAATTGCAATCTCTGCGTTACGGCGAGAACCCTCATCAACCCGCCACTTGGTATCAAACTGGTACTACTCCCACAGGATGGACAGCCGCGACAAAATTGCAAGGCAAAGAACTTAGTTACAATAACTTAGTTGATTTAGAAGCTGCACGCCGAATCATTGCTGAATTCACCGATACTCCAGCAGCAACGATCATCAAACATACAAATCCTTGTGGTACAGCATTGGGAAGCACTATTTCAGAAGCGTATCAGAAAGCTTTCAATGGTGATTCTACTTCTGCTTTTGGTGGAATTGTCGCACTCAACCGTTCAATTGATGCGGCTACGGCTAGCGAGTTAACTAAAACATTTTTAGAATGTGTGGTTGCACCAAGTTGTGATGCAGAAGCTCAAGAAATCCTCGCCAAGAAATCTAACGTGCGGGTTTTGACTCTACCTGATTTGAGCAGTGGCCCTAAAGATACAGTAAAAGCGATCGCAGGCGGTTTTCTTGTCCAAACTAGCGATGACATCATTGCTGATACTAGTCAATGGCAAATAGTCACCGAACGTCAACCCACCGACAGCGAATTAGCCGAATTATTATTTGCTTGGAAAGTTTGCAAACACGTTAAATCTAATGCAATTGTTGTAACTAGCGATCGCACTACACTAGGAGTAGGTGCTGGTCAAATGAACCGCGTCGGCTCGGTTAAAATTGCCCTAGAACAAGCTGGAGAAAAATCCATTGGTGCAATTCTCGCCAGCGATGGATTCTTCCCCTTCGATGATTCTGTGAAAACAGCCGCAGCAGCAGGAATTACAGCCATTGTCCAACCAGGGGGAAGTGTACGTGATAAAGATTCAATTAAAGCTGCTAACGAACTGGGTTTGGTGATGGTATTAACTGGTATACGTCATTTTTTACACTAAATCAGTCTCCGCAAGATGTACACTTTATAAAGTGTCACATAATCTGCTTGCTTTTTGATTGAATTCATGATATGTTTTAGTCGTGTGTGAGGAGCAAGTTAAAAGTAAAAAGCGCCTGGGGTGGAAACACGGCAACACTCCCAAGCGCTTTTTAATTTGTCAAAAATTTCACTCAATATACTTGCCATTTGATAGAAGTAGTGATAATGTTTATTTGTGTGTGAGGAGCAAGTTGAGAATAAAAAATGCCTGGGGTGGAAACACGGCAACACTCCCAGGCATTTTTTAATTTATATATAGAAATATAGAAATTGAATTGTAGGTGCAGTTTTGAAAGTGTCACTCAATATACTCGCCTTTTGATTGAAGTAGTGATACTATCTAATTGTGTGAGGAGCAAGTTAAAAATAAAAAGCGTTTGGGGTGGAAACACGGCAACACTCCCAGGCGCTTTTTAATTGGTATGCAAATAAAATCTTTGCAGATTTCCTGGAATTATTGAGATAATTACCTACAGTCCAAAATCCAGTAAATCTTACCCCCAATCAGAAATCTAGGTGCAAATTAATCGGCTGACTCAACAAATTCAGTTCATCATCGAGATTGACCAATTGAAACAGGTGATGCGCCAAACCCTAATCACTGATGGGTCACGCCGAGAAAATAGTGCAGAACATTCTTGGCATTTAGCGGTGATGGCAAGTGTATTAGCAGAATATGCCCCAGAGGGTGTTGATATATTCCATGCCATCAAAATGCTGCTAATTCACGATTTGGTAGAAATTGATGCAGGTGATACCTTCTGCTACGATGTGCAGGGTAATGACAGCAAGGCAGAACGAGAAGCACAAGCAGCGTTGCGCTTATTTGGACTTTTGCCAGCAAATCAAGCTAGAGAGTTGCGTTTACTCTGGGATGAGTTTGAAGCAGGGGAAACACTCACCGCCAAGTTCGCCGCAGCCCTAGACCGTATACAACCCTTGCTGCACAATCAACAAACTCAGGGCGGGACTTGGCGCATTCATGGCATTAGGCGCGACCAGGTGATGAAACGGGTAGCACCAGTAGAAACAGGTGCGCCGGAACTGTGGCCGTTTGTTTTACAACTGATTGATGATTGTGTGACAGCAGGATATCTTAAAGAAACTTCTACTCTCAAGATTTAGGGCTGATGCGCCAGAATTTCCTCCCACTCAGATTGCGAGAGGGGTTTTAACTCTATTTGCATATCAAAACAATCGCTAGCTGCGGTAATTAAAGCTGCAATAATCTTTTCTACACTCAGACTTTGAGGCAGTTGTACAGTTGTAAAAGATTCTGCACCAAATACTTGAGCAAATAGTTCAGCATCCGGTTGCAAACGGATGGAACCATGTTGCAAAATTACCCCACCACGTCGCAGTTGAGCGCTACCAATGAGTTTGGTAGCATCTGGTAAAACTAAATCTGCACTGGTTGCTGTACCAAAACAGTTAGGATTGTGGATGTAACCTCGTCCTTGTGTACCGTAATGTAATTCTACGCCGAGCGATCGCCACCCTTGAATCAAAAACTCACAAATTTTTTCGTACACTTGGAAGCGACTACCCGTAAGTCCAGATGTGACTACAGCGTAAGTTAAATCACCTTGGTGTAACACAGCCCGTCCACCGGTAGGACGCCGGACTAAATCCAGTTTTTGCCCTTGCCAAATTAAATGTTGCCAATGCTCAGGGAATTGGCGTTGATGATAGCCGAGAGAAATGGCAGGTGGCGACCAAGTATAAAAGCGCAGAGTTGGCGGATGCTTTCTTGAATAGTGCTGTTCTAGCAACCATCGGTCAATCGCCATCTGCACATTGCCGTCTGCCTCTAGCAAAGGAATTAGTCGCCAAACCTGATTACTATGCATCCTATACAGCAGAAGCCCAATCTAAAATCCAAGTTGCGCTGAAAGCGCACCAAAGGTGCGACCTAAAATCCAAAATCCAAAACTCCTTAAGTTGCACCAAATTCGGTTTGTAAAGCTTCATCGTTATTATCAGCGATCGTTGCCACAATGGTAATCAGCCGAGACACTTCACCAGGAGATAACTCAGCTAAAGTGCGTGTTGATATCACAACCACCCGGTTTTCAATAATACCGAAACGCGCTTCAAAAGTACTAGAGCAGTTTAACTCCAAAAGATACCGCATTAACTTAGGTTCATCTTTGGCAGGTAAATTTAGCACCGCAGACCAAACCGTAAGGGTGTCTTCATCGGTTGTCCCGTTGAGTTGGACAAATACTTGCACACTTCCGTACTTAAACTTCCAGAGATAACCACCCTCTGGAGTGTGGCTAACCATCGCACTGTCATCTTGTTCCAAGGAATCGATGACATTCTCAATTACCTCTACATGATTAATGCTTGCCGTTTCGGCGATTAGCTCATTAATGGATTCGTTACTAGGTATGGTTTCTTGGTAGCTTGTCATAGAGATTTTTCCTCAACATATTTGCTGTCTTATCTACACATACTTTATAACTTGTGGACGCAATTGGTTTGAGCTTGCTTTTGCGTCTACTTTCCAAATGCTCAAAGTGTGGGGCTGCGATCGCACTTGGAGAGATTGCCTGCACTTGACCATTGAGAGTATCATAATCCGGGTAGGGGCAAGCGCTCACCCGCATTTGGACTTTTTGACCAATTTTTAAGCCTCTTTTGCCAGTCTCGCAGGAGTATAATTAATGGCGATGTCTACGACGGGCTACGCCTACGCGAAAACATTTCCTTAGTATGGTTAAGCCGTACTCACCTGCGCCCACAGTGAGATTTGTGGATGAATACTATCAGTTGTATTAAAACCTATTTCCAGAAGTTAGAAGCATTGAAATTATATTTTAAACCTTAAACTTATATACGTATTTCATGCCTAGAACCACCTCATCTCCGTCCCACTCTCCTCTTAAAACTCCACTCGCTCTCTCCGAATTACATATCCGCTTAGAATTTTTAGAAAAAGAACACAAATCGCTACTTAAACAAATTAAGAGAAAGCGAACGGAATTAAATAATTTTGTTGAACAGATGCGAACTTTGTCCACAGAAATATTTCATCAAGCTAATCCCCACTTCCAAAAAATGGCTGAGTTAGACCGGGATATTCATGCTTTATTTGATGAAATCTTTACTACCAGAAAGTTTGGTAAACAAACCATCAAAAATATAGAAGCAGTTTACCTTAATCTCCAGTTGACAGGTGTCATTAGTCGGAAACAATTTAATCTAGAGCTAGACGAAGTATTTAATAATTCCGAACCCGAATCAGATTTTTCAGAGGAAACTGCTGAAGATCGGCATCAACATTGGCAAGCACAACAGTCTGTAGAATCTCCGTCTGTAGTTAGAACAGAGGATAAGAGAAAAATTCGGGAAACCTTTCTCAGATTAGCTGAAATCTTTCACCCTGATAAGGTAAAAGACAGTGAAACACAGAGATATCATACAGAAGTTATGAAATCAATCAATAAAGCCTATCAAGAAGGAGATTTGGCAAGGCTTTTAGAAATCGAGCGAGTTCAGCAAGTAGGAGAAGTTATTGATTATCATAGCGAGGATGATTTAACTCGAAAATGTCGAACTATAGAACAGCAGAATCAAATTCTCCTCGCTCAATATGAAAACTTGAAGCAGGAACTGCGTTTAGTAAAAAATACTCCAGAAGGAACTATGGTTTCTGATTCTCGCAAAGCTGCTAAAAAAGGCATTGACTCTATGGCTTTGATGGTAGAAACGATAGAATCTCAAATTAAGGTTGTTGTTCAGATTCGGGATTTTGTCAAAGACTTTAGAGAGCAGAAAATCACTATCAAAGAGTTCCTCGGTGGCCCACCAACTCTGCACTCTTTAGATGAGGAAATTATGGAAGATTTGCTTGAGCAAATGTTGTCAGAATTAATGAGATATTAATTGATTATTAAAAATTAGGTTATTTTGGAAATAGCTAAGAGGATGTTTGAAAAGTCCTGTTGTTGGTAGCAAAAATTTTAGATCCCCCTAAATCCCCCTTAAAAAGGGGGACTTTGATTCCGGTTCCCCCTTAAAAAGGCTATGGTGTACACATAAGTCTAGAAATTGTACCTGAGAGCGGCTTTCATTGCCCTAAGCTTTAAATTTTGGAGATAAACTCAGTTTCAAGCCCACCTAAATTTGGGTATTTATGGGGGCTTGAAGTGATGAAACCTATATGGGCAATACTTGTGTGTACACCGTAGCTTTTTAAGGGGGTTTAGGGGGATCAAATGCCTAAAGTCGCAGCGAAACACTTCTCAAACAACCTCTGAGGAGAGAGGTTTGGAATCTTACTCCCATTCCCTCTCTTCTAGACGCTACGCAAATGCAGGGAAGGTGTTGGGGGTTAGGTCTGTGTTGGACTCAACTGCAAACCGCTATAGTAGTTGAGTTTTAGTACAGCTCGTATTTCATTAACTGACAGGGCAACGTTCCGTTGTACACTGCAATTCGCTTAGATGATTTCAGTCCAATCGATTGAGACAGTTCCTTGTTACCACTCAGCACAAACGCAGTCCAGCCTTTAAAGCGTTGTTTCAACACATCGCCCAAAAGTTTGTAAAATGCCCCTAAATCACTATCTCGCCCCAGCCGTTCGCCATAGGGCGGATTGCACAATAAAATTCCACTGTCTGCGGGGGCGACAACATCAGCAAGCTCCATTTGAGAAAACCATACATGGTTATCAACGCCGCAGTTTTGAGCATTGTTAATCGCCTGCTCAATCACATTTTCATCGTGATCGCTTCCCCAAATAGGCGCGGGAAGGGCATCTAGTTGGCTATCCTTAGCTTCTTGGAGCAACTTTTCTAAAAGGGACAGATCAAAATCGAGCCAAGTTTCAAATCCAAAGCGCTCGCGAAATAGCCCCGGTGCTATATTAAGTGCCTTTAAGCTAGCTTCTAGAGGTAAGGTGCCAGACCCGCAGAGAGGGTCGTAGAACATCTGGTCTGGCTGCCAGCCCGAAAGTTGAATGAGGGCAGCAGCTAGAGATTCCTTTAGTGGGGCTGCTCCAACCGCAGGGCGGTAGCCTCGACGATGTAGACTATTTCCAGAACTGTCGAGCTTAACGGTACAAAAGTCGCGCTCAATATGAACATTGATCCGCACATCTGGTTCATAAAGCTCTACATTTGAACGCTCACCCAGATTTTCTTGCTGTTGGTCAACAATCGCATTTTTGATTTGGAGAGATGTGAAGTGGCTGTGGTTGAGGTGATCGTTTTTGCCTGTGGTATTCACCGCCAGCGTCATGTCTGGCGTGAGATAGTTTACCCAATCGATAGTCTGAATGCCGCGATAGAGATCCTTTGCATCTTGACAAGGAAACTCATGGATGTTCATCAAAATTCGGAACGGCAGCCTAGCCCAGAGGTTGACGCGATAAAGCAGAGTGCGATCGCCCTCAAAGGCTACACCGCAAAAACCTGGCTCCACGGAATGGGCACCCAGCTGCTCTAACTCTTGAGCCGCGAGGGTTTCTAATCCGCGAGCAACCGTTGCAAAATACTGATTCATTCTCTAATCCAAAGCATTGTCTTCACTGCTGACCCATTGACATTCTCTCTCGTTATGCCAATTCACAAAACCCTGATATATAAAGATTTATCGTAGGGGCATGGCAAGGTCAAAAGCTGTTTGGATTAGTCAAAGCAAGGTGTAAGCGCCATCGACTGATTGACGCTTACACCCAACAAATTTGGGCTTTATCTTCTTAAGTTGACACCTATGAGTAACACTGTGCCCTTACGAAAGATATGGTTTTTAACCTTTGACGATGTTTTGTGTTTTTTGTCAAGAAGGAAGTTCTATAAATTATGCAAACAACAGCCGAAACCTTTATTTCTACGTAGGGGCAATATCCTGCGGGAAGCCTTTGGCTACATGAATTACCCCTACTTCTATCTTCAATTAGAAGTTGTAGCCAAGTCCTAATTGTAGCCCTACATCAGTTTCGTCCATAAAAGCAGCATTTACAGCGCCATTTAACGTAAATCGAGAACCGATAGGAACGTCTACACCACCAGTTAGCAGTAATCCAAAATCAGTATCGAGATTAGCTTCTATGGCTACGCCAGCTCCTATATAAGGAGATATAGCAAAAGTTCGTGTACCCACCTCAGCAGCTCGACGAGGAGCAAAATCCAAAGTTAAGGGAACCATAAACAATGTGTCATCCCCAAAGATCACTGATGGTCGCACTGAGATATTACGTGTCAGACCAATTTTGCTGAACACTGCAAAGTTACTGTCGCCCAAAGCTGTGTCGTCGCCGCTCAAACCAATGTTACCACCACCCCCGATATAGCTAGGGCCACCAAGAGTAGTTCTACCTGCGTTAACATTAGGCGTTGTGCCATCTGTATTTCCTGTTGGCGGCTGATTTAACTGGCTGATGTTAACATCAGGCGGAACGAGAACTTGGTTAACTGCATGGATAACACCATTACTAGCTTGGACATCCGCTTGGATAACCCTGGCATTATTCACCGAGACTTGATTATTAGCGCGATCGATTTGAATATTTACAGCGCTTTCTTCATAGGTTTTCAGTTCTCCAGCTGAGAGCTGACTAGCGGTTACTGCACCAGGAACCACATGATATCTCAAAATCTTAATCAATGCTTCTCTGTTCTCTGGTTGCTGTAACTGCTGTAGGGTAGCAGCAGGCAAAGCAGCAAACGCTTCATCGGTGGGAGCGAAGACTGTATAAGGGCCAGGCTGTTGAAGAATATCTGCTAAACCAGCTGTCTTTAATAAAGAAGTCAGAGTTGTAAAAGAATTACTGGATGCAGCAAGAGAAACAATATCAGTACCGGTTTGAGTGCCACCAGCAGTTCCACCAACAATATATTGAGCAGCTGGAAGATTGGTAGCAATGGGTTGCACTCTTCCCTGTCTAGCCAAAGCTTGATATAAGAGTGCCGCAGCTTCAGCACGAGTCAGGGGTTGTTGCGGATTAAGTTGTTTTACATCTGGATAATTAACAACAATATTAGATTGTGTTGCTATTGTCACACTATTAACAGCATACTGCGGAATAGCTGAGGCGTCGGTGTAGTAGGTGCTGAGGTCAGTACTGGTTCCAGTGCCACTAGCAGTTAAACCCAAACCATTTGTTAAAGCAACGATCGCCTGTACCTTGGGTATTTGTTGATTTGGCGAAAACACGTTCCCAGGATAGCCTGCCACAAATCCAGTTTCGTAGGCGTACTGAATTGCAGAAGCCGCCCAATAGCCAGTAGGAACATCACGAAATCCACCTGCGCTTAGTTGCCGAACTCGATTTTGGTTAGGAAAAGCTTTTTGAATTAGGGCTGCAAACTCGGCACGAGTCACAGCTTGATTCGGTCTAAAGCTGCCATCAGGAAAGCCAGTAATCACGTTGTTGTCAGCTAGGGCTTGAATGAAGGGACGCGCCCAATAATCTGAAGAAACATCAGACAAGTTAACTGATGAAGCCGGTGATGGTGTTGCAGATGGTGTTGCTGGCGATGGTGTTACAGATGGTGTTGCTGGTGATGGTGTCGTCGATGGAACAGTATTTTGAGATGAAGCTGGGGTAGAAATTACGATGGGAGTTATTGTAGCAACTGTCATTCCCAGAACTAGTAAAGCAACCCTTGGTGATGACCCACGGAAAAAACTAAACATGGAAATATCCTCTTTTCAAATTCTTGGATTGACTATTAGAAAATACTAGATGCAAGGTTCGGTGAATACAAATATCGAGATGATTGCTTGGTTTGCCTCCATATGGAAACTACAAGTACAACCACTAACTCTGGAAAATTAAAATGTTAGATATTAAAAGCATCTATCTTGACATTTCATAGCAATTATTCAAATGTTCCCCACACATAGTACAGAATCCCTATTTGATTTTTAAAGAACCGCAGATAACAATAAGTGGCGATACTGTGGCATATGGTATGTTGCGACAATAAAGGCACTTCATGTAAATAGGCGATTTTATTCAGTTATAAAATCGCAGCCAAGCAGTAGGATAATTGGCTTTTAATAGCCATTTCTTTATAATTGCTGAAGATGGTTCATGCCGTCAAGCTAAATGCATCATCATCTTGAGCAATGTTTAAGAAATAGAAGGTATCTTGGCGATATCCCGTATTATTCACCTTTTGGCCAAGTTATACAACTAACTAAGGGCTGGATTTCGAGACAAAACTTTCTCTCTTTAGATAGTTGTCTGTAATGGTAAATTTTCAAATACTAGGCTGATAATTAGCGATCGCAATCAAAATTTTGGGGCCTGATTGCACTAATATTTTTTACTAGGAATTATTTTTTTTCAAAAGAGAATTTTATAAAAATGAACCACGGAGAAACTAGAATTTTTGAAAGGTGTCTAATTTATAACAATCTTGCTCATAATTTCTCTGGAGGTAGGGCAATAAATCTGGTTTTACTCCACTATTGAACCCAGCGTTTTCATAGTAAGTGCAAAGTTTTCTCGCTTTTTGAGTCAGCCAGAAGCATTACTATAAAAAAGTTTTAGTTATACCTTTGTCTTAGCAAATCTGCAATTGAGGTTAGTAATTCAGTTGGTTGTACTGGTTTGGCAACGTGTTTTTGAAACCCAGCCGCTAAGACTCGATCGCGATCGCTGTCTCTAGCATAGGCTGTAAGGGCGATCGCAGGAATTTCCCCTCCCATTGCTCTGAGTACCCTAATCAGGCTATAGCCATCCATCTCCGGCATTCCTAAATCACTGATTAACAAATCAGGTACAGTCTTTACTATGACAGCCAGTGCCTCAGTTGCTGATGCTGCAAGAGTTATCAGCGCCCCATTCTGTTGTAGCAAAAAGTGTAAAAACTCCCGTGTATCTGCATCATCATCAACAATCAATACCCGTAGTCCAAACAGAAGTGACGAGTCAAATTCCTCCCCTGCCTCCTCTGCTTCCTCTGCTCCCCCTGCCTCCCCTACTCCCTCACTCTCCTTCATCACGGGCAGCTTGACAGTAAAAATTGCTCCCTGTCCAATTCCTGGGCTAGCTGCTGTTACAGTTCCACCATGCAACTCTACCAGGTGGCGAACTATTGCCAATCCCAACCCCAGCCCGCCAAATTTTCTGGTTGTGCTGCTATCGGCTTGACGAAAATATTCAAATATGTGAGGTAGGAATTCAGGAGAAATACCTTGACCTGTGTCTTTAACTTGAATCAGTGCTGAGTTGGAATTCAATTCCCGAGTCAATGATAGCCTGACTTCCACAGATCCATTACGGGGAGTGAACTTGACTGCGTTCGATAGTAAATTCCCTACAACTTGCTGTAAGCGATAATAATCGCCTAACACTCTACCAACATTGGGGTCAAGCTGTATGCTGATTTGGATGGATTTGGTTTGGGCTATTAACCTGACTGTTTCTAATGCAGCATCAATTACAGCTACCAGATTAACAGTGGCAAAAGTCAGGTTTAACTTACCACGAATAATTCGGGATACATCCAACAACTCATCAATTAATTGAATCTGCAATTGAGCATTTCTTTCGATGGTTTCCAAAGCACGATTTGTAGTAGCTTCATCAAATTTGCGGCTTTTGAGTAGCGATGACCAGCCTAAAATAGGGTTGAGGGGCGATCGCAATTCATGGGAAAGAATAGCGAGAAACTCATCTTTGTTCTGGTTTGCCTGTTTGAGTTCCTCTGCTTGTTGCCTAAGTGCCTGTTCTAATTGCTTCCTGGGAGTTAGGTCAAGAATAAAACAGATCCAAGACGTTGGATCTCGCTCCACTAAAGCACCACCGATTAGTATGGGAATACGGGAACCATCTTTGCAGATGTATTCTTTTTCATAGGGAGTACATACTCCAACCGTTAAAAGTTGCTCTAGCCCCAGATCATCAAAAGTGTGATATTCAGGCGGGGTGATGTGTGGTCTGCATATCTTACCTGCCAAGAGTTCCTCTCGGCTATAACCCACCATTTCTAAAAAAGCCTCGTTTGCCTCAGTAATGCAGTCAGGAGTGGCGAAGATAATGCCAATAATATTAGAATCAACTAACCGCCTTAATTGAGTTTCGCGCTGGCGCAAATCATTTTCTGCTTGTTTGCGCTGGGTAATATCCTGGGTAGTACCCATCATTCGGGCTGGCTTCTCAGTATCGTAAAAGACACGACCTTTGGTAGCAATCCAATGAATGGTACCATCAGGCCAAACGCTGCGGTATTCAATGTCACACTCAACCTTTTCCTGAAAAGAGCGGGCGATCGCTTCATTAATGCGTTGACAGTCATCTGGATGTATGCAGTTAAGGAAAAGCTCATAGTCCATTTCGACTTCTGGAGCTAGTCCAAACAACTGTTTACATTTCTCTGTCCAAATTAACTCGTTGGTGGTGATATTCCAAAACCACATACCCAGTTCAGCAGCCGTAGTGGCTAACCGAATCCGTTCTTCGCTCTCGCGCAAGTTTGCTTCAACTCGCTGGCGTTCGCGCAACGCAACTTGCTGTTCAGTAATATCAGTACTAGCACCAACTACCCTAACTACTTGACCATTTGCATCCCGGACAGCAAACCCCTGGTCTACCACCCACAAATAGCGGCCATCTTTGTGACGGACTCGGTACTCGATGTTATAACGGTTCCCACTGTTCATACTAGCGATGAACTGGTCATTAACTCTTTGTTGGTCATCAGGGTGGATGAGTTGTTGCCACCACTCGAAGGTAGGTTCAGTTTCTTGTTGTGTGTAGCCAAAAACCTCGGTTAGACCTTGGGTTCTTTCCACACTACCTCTGTGAATCTCCCAGTCGTAAATTAGACAATTAACCGCTGCTGCTGCTAGCTCAAACCTTTCGTTACTTTGCCGCAAAGAAATTTCTATGTGTCGTCGCTCTGTAATATCAAAAGCGATCCCCAAAAGATATTGTGGCAATCCTTCAGCAGTTCTGCTGTATACAGTGTCATAGCTACAAAACCAGCGCCACTCTCCATTACTATGTCGAATTCGGTACTCAAAGGTGAGGACTTCGCCCTGAGCAGCAGAATTAAATTTTTCAAAATAGCTAGGGAGTCTAGCCAAATCTTCGGAGTGTAGAAGTTGGGTAAATAACTCCTTTCCCATTGCCTGGATTTCTGCTGGTGTGTAGCCCCAACCTTGAGCAATTTCATAATTAATGTAAGAATTTCGCTGCTCAATTAGGTCATAAATGTAGAGTATCCCCGGAAGAGTGCCAGCAATTTTTTGAAACAGACGTTGACCATCCCACTGTGGCTTAAATTCATCTGTATCAACGAAGAGGCAGGGGGAAGGAAGCAGGGGGATAGAATTCTCCTTTTTTCTCTTTGCTCCACTTCGGCTACGCTCAGTGGCTACCTGCTCTCTTGCGTCTTTTTCAACTCGTTGAGTATCTTGATCGCAGCTAAAGTTTTCCTCAAGCTGTGCGTGCTTAGATTCAGTAATATCCGAAAAAGTTGTAACGATCGCGTAGGGAGTGCTAGCTCCAGTTTGGAATAGAGGTTGTGAAGACAACAATAACCAAACTAGCTCACCATTTGGTTTATGGAAGCCACAGACAACATTTAAGCAAGGTTTACCTGTTTTACAGGCAGCGATCGCTGGGTGAGTCTCACTGGGCAAAAAAGAGCCATTTTCATGAATAAATTGCCACTTGGGATTGAGCCAATTTTGCCCTACAAGCTGCTCTGCGGTCAGTCCCAAAATGCGATCGCAAGCCGCATTGCAAGCCTGGATAGTGCCATCAGCCAACTGAAGCACCATTCCCTCTTCTTTACAAGTTCCCAGCGAATAATTGGCCCCTGACATTTACATCAACTCCATCTCCCGCAACCCCTGGCGTAGTCTCTTCGCCTCTTCGGGATTATACCTTTCATGAAGGGCAATCGCTTTTCTAAAAGCTGTTAAACTATCTTGATGATTGCCAACTTTAAGCAATACCACCCCTAAATTTTGATAGGCTTCGGCATAGTTGGGATTTAACGCGATTGCATTTTGATAATATGCGATCGCATCTGTAAATAAACCCAAAGCTTTAAATATCATCGCCAAATTATAATGTCCAAAAACAAAATTAGGGTCAATTTTTAAAGTTGTGGCGTAAGCAGTTTTCGCGCCGTTAAAATCTCCTGCTGCTTTGAGTAAGTTACCTAAGTTGTTGTATGCGCCTAGTTTGAGTATGGGGTAAATTGGCAATTTGATGGCAGCTTGATAATGAGAAATAGCCTGTGTAAATTTTTGCAAGCGACTGTAAGCAATGCCTAAATGATAGTGGAGTTCATATAAAATATCGTAGTTTTCTTCAGCACTAATAATTCCTCGTCTAAGCAACTCCATACCTTGGGTAATCTTCCCGGTTTCCACATACAATGCTCCTAATTTGCTGCAAACATAGGGGTCATCAGGATGAGTAGCAAGAAACCCTTCCATCGCCGTAGCTGCTTTGGCATATTTGTTATTTTGAGCGATCGCACTTTTTTGATATCCTACGTGTAAAAGTGCCACTCCTGGTAAATAGCCTACTTGCCAATGGGGTTCTTTGGTTAAAATTGCTGACACGCTATCATCCACTAAGGCATGGTAAGGACGGTCAAAATGAATATCTGGATGATTGCGAAACAGTCTGGAAACCAGAGAATAGGGAGATTGTTCTGCACCAACTTCCTGGCGAACAAGGTTGATGAGCAGATATTCGTCTCTTGCGATCGCCTCTCGCAACTGCGGTACAATTGCTGGAGTCAGAGTCTCATCAGCATCTAATACCAGAATCCAATCACCAGTGACATATTTTAGAGCTGCATTGCGAGCAGCACTGAAATCATTACACCATTTGAAATGATAGACTTTTGCACCGAGTTGTTGGGCAATATAGGGAGTGCGATCAATTGAGCCTGTATCCAAGACTACCATTTCATCTACCACTTTTCTGACACTATCCAGGCATTTAGGCAGTGTTGCGGCTTCGTTTTTCACAATCATGCACAGACTCAAACTCATAAGGCATTTTCAGTTAAAAAAACATCTAATTATAAGGGCGCAAGACCTTGCACCCTTACAAATATACAAATAATTTAAGCTCATCCCACCTCTAAAAGGGGATGGGATAACACGAAAGACTGTTGAGTGTTGAGTGTTAACCGTCAAGACTCGACGACATTGGGGCTTCTCTAATCCGATCTTTAAAAATAGTGGGTTTTCTCAGCACTTTTTTATAATTTATCAAAGGAAAATTCAGTAATTTTTTAACCTAGATATTACCCATTTTAAATGCTTATATATCTAAAATATACATTATATAGAGAGTCATATACAATGAAAAATCCATTTACCAAAACTGCAAATTTACTTCGCACAAATATCAAAAAATCTTTGCGATCGCTGAATGTTTGGTTTTTAGATACACCAGAAAGGGCACTCTTAGAAGCTCAACAAGCGGCTCAGAGAATTAAAAACATTGAGAGAGAACATTTTAACGGCAATAAAATTTCTTCAAAATCAGCAGATTATACTGAAAACGTAATGTCTTATTGGCAAGTATACCTCGATAAAAATTTAACTATTATCAAAGTAAGACTGATAGAGTTTCGGCTTAGTCGTAAAATTGTCAATTTATCTAATTCTGCTTTATTAGAAAACTTGAAGGTGATTGATGAAGTTTTAGAGAAGTACCTTATCAAAGATGAGCTAATTCAGGACAGCGCGTTAGTTTCAAATTCTCAATCACTACAAATTAACCAGAGCGAAATTAACAAACAGCCAGATTTATCTAAGGTTAATGATATTCCAGTTACACCTCCATCTAGATCTATTGGTAAAAGGCTTAATAAAATTAAAGCAAATTTTTTCCCGCAGGGAGAAGAAGAATTTATGAGAAATTACCGAATTTCTCGAAATAAAACAAGGATTGCTTTGAGATTTTTAATATCTCTAATTATTATACCTATTTTAACTCAGCATTTATCTAAAGAATTCTTAATAATTCCTATATTAGAAAAAAATATAAAAGAAAACCAAACTCAAATTTTTATCAATTCTGATGTAGAAAAAGAAGCTCTTCATGAATTATATAATTTTCAAGAAGAATTGAGATTTGAATATTTACTTAATCAAGCGCCTCCACCTTTTTCAAATGTAACTCAAGAAAAAATAAGAAATAAAGCAATTGAAATAGCTAAGAAATCTCATATTCAAATCATTAATGATATTAGCAACATTATTGCAGATTTAATTGCAATAGCTTCTTTTAGCATAATCATCGTTCTAAGCAAAAGAGAAATTGTAATAGTGAAGTCTTTTATGGATACTATTGTCTTTGGTCTTAGTGATAGTGCCAAAGCTTTTTTAATCATTCTCTTGACAGATACCTTCGTAGGGTTTCACTCACCACATGGGTGGGAGATTATTCTTGAAGGTTTGGCAGGGCATTTGGGTTTGCCAGCTACTAGAAACGCAATATTTTTATTTATTGCGACATTTCCGGTAATTTTAAACACTATCTTCAAATACTGGATATTCCGCTATCTCAGCCGTCTATCTCCGTCGGCATTAGCTACATTAAAAGAAATGGACGAATAATTTGTAATTCAGTGAACTCCAAAAATTTAAGGAGACAGGGGATCACTGAGCGTCTTGCCCTAAATGCGATAGGATATTTTTTTAGTTGGAAGTCCCTTATTTTGCTGCATTTGTCTCCTGATTCGCTAGGCTATGTATATTCTGGTTCTTCCAAAGCGTACTATGGATTTTGAAAGCAAAGCCAATGCCTCAACTCCCACAGACAATTTAGAGTTTGCTCAACCAGCTACTACCCGTAAGCCATTAGAATTGTTGCGAGATACAGAGGCTTTACTACGGCGCCCAACCGTAGCGGTACTGTCGCCGATTTTACCACCAAAACTGAGCAATAGATTCCAAGCAACCTCAGTTTTGGCAGATGATTCTTTTAAGGAATTAGCAGAAATTGACCTAGACACTATTAATGATTTTGAACTGCAACCTGCACGAATTTGTGTTGGCTTAACCTTTGTTGGTTTTGGGGCGCTGATGATATTAGTGCTGCTGCTGTACTTAAACACGTTGCGTCCAGAACTGAGTACGGGTGAGCAGATTCGGCAATATTGGTATCAATATGTTTGGTTTGTCAGTTTGGGTGTGACGGGGATGTTTATGCTGGGCCGTGAAGCAATGCGTCCTATACCAAAGCGAAGGAAATAATTCGTAACTCAGTTTTATAAGGGAGATTTAAAAATAGCCACAAAGCTTTCCGATGCAGGCAAAACGCGTTCTAAAGTAGGGAGATTAGCCGATATAAACTAATAAATAAAGGCAAAAGAATGCTGGATTAGTTCAAATATACTGTATAATTTATTTAAATCAAGGATGAAAAAGAAAAATTATAACTTGATTAATGTTATTTGTAACTAAAGAGATTGCGTAGATATTTAAAGCTGCAAAATATTATTTATCAAAATGGCAGAAAATGCCAACAATCATCTACCTCACTTTACTAATGCTGCCTTTGATATTGTCGCGATCGCAGCCTCAGCAGGCGGTCTACGTGCTTTAATTAAAGTACTATCGACTCTACCTCCAGAATTTACAGCCGCGATCGCGATTGTGCAACACCTCGCTCCCAAATATCCGTCCCTGATGGCAGAAATTCTCACACGGCATACGGCTTTTACTGTCAAAAAGGCAAAGGAGGGAGATTGCCTTACCCCAGGGATGGCTTACATTGCTCCACCTAATCGTCACTTGTTGGTTAAGAGTAACGGCACTCTTTCCTTATCACAGTCAAAATTAGTAAATTTTTTACGTCCTTCGGCTGACCTGTTATTTGAATCGGTTGCAGCCAATTACAAAGATAGAGCGATCGGACTTGTGCTAACTGGAACGGGTAGCGACGGTGCAATGGGAGTAGAAGCAATTAAAAAAATGGGCGGTATCGTCATTGTTCAAGACGTAAAAACCGCCGAATTTTCCGGAATGCCTTCCGCCGCAATTCGAACTGGTAAGGTAGATTTTATTCTCTCCCTCGATGAAATCTCTCGCGCCTTGGTAACTTTGGTCATGAGAGAATCTTACTAAGGAACGTGAATTAAATAAAATGCAAAACTTTAACTTGTATCTAGCTTCCCTCTCCTTTATAAAAAGAGAGATTGAGGGTGAGGTAAGCCAAGGATATAAGTTATATGTTATTTGATTCTTATTCCTAAAGGATTTCCAGAAAATTAATTATCCAATTTACTCATATAATATTTTTCTTTCTCCCCCTACCTACACTGCGATAGGATATTTTTTTAGTTGGAAGTCCCTAATACCGTTTCTTTGTGAAGCTGCATATATTTACCCCCCGGCTACGCCGTCCCCCGTTCACAAGGGGGGACTAATTATGTGCATCTTCATACAAAATTGGTATTAGAACTCATTAATTGAGTCTTTGATACTCTCAAACGCAGTTCCTAACTCAACTCTTTTGCCCCCAGCCCTCTGCTCCTAACCTATGACTTCCCCAGAAAAAGACCCCGAATTTGAAAATCTACTAGTTTATCTTAGACAAAGCCGGGGATTTGATTTTACAGGCTATAAGCGCTCAACTTTGATGCGTCGCGTATGCAAGCGAATGCAGTCATTAAGCATAGAGAGCTTTGGAGATTATCTAGACTATCTAGAAGTTGATCCAGAAGAATTCAATTATCTTTTCAACACTATCCTAATTAACGTCACCGCTTTTTTTCGAGATTCATCAGCTTGGGAATATCTAGCAGAGCAAGTGTTGCCTAATCTGATTAAAAATAAAAAAAGTTCTGACCAAATTCGGATTTGGAGCGCTGGCTGTGCTTCTGGAGAAGAAGCTTATACCCTGGCAATATTGATGGCTGAAATATTGGGAGCAGAGGAATTTCGCCAACGAGTGAAAATCTACGCCACTGATGTAGATGAAGAGGCTCTCAATCAGGCACGTCTTGCTGTATATTCAGCAAAACAAATCCAGACTGTACCAGACGAACTGCGGCAGAAATACTTTGAGATTGCTGGGAACCGCTATGTCTTCCGCCAAGACTTACGCCGCTCAGTAATTTTTGGTCGTCACGATTTGCTTCAAGATGCGCCCATTTCGCGTTTAGACTTGTTGGTTAGTCGCAATGCGATCATGTATTTTAATTCTGAGACTCAAGCGCGAATTCTGTCCCGGTTTCATTTTGCACTAAACGATGTAGGCTATCTGTTTTTGGGAAAAGCGGAGATGTTATTGATGCATTCGAGTCTGTTTACGCCACTGGACTTGAAAAATCGGATATTTACTAAGATATCCCCGATAAATACCCGCAATCGCCTGTTAGTTATGGCAAATTCAACAGATGACGAATCTAGCAGCCGTCTGTCTCGAAACCTCCGGTTGCGAGATATGGGTTTTGACACAGCACCAATCGCCCAAGTAGTTATTGATAACAATGGAACTTTAGTGCTGGTGAACGAGCAGGCGCGGAATTTGTTTGCCCTTTCCCCCAGAGATTTGGCTCGTCCCTTCCAGGATCTGGAACTTTCCTATCGACCAGTTGAGTTGCGATCGCTAATTGAACAGGCTTATAGTGAACGCCGTCCCATCACCTTGACAAATGTAGAGCGCTATTTGTCCAATAGAGAAACCCAATACCTGGATGTGCGGATTACGCCTTTGCAAGACACCGACACCAGTTTCTTAGGTGTAAGCATCGCTTTTCATGATGTCACCCGTTACATTCAACTCCAAGAGGCACTACAACGCTCCCGACAAGAATTAGAAACTACCAACGAAGAACTCCAATCTACCAACGAAGAATTAGAAACTACCAACGAAGAACTCCAATCTACCAACGAAGAATTAGAAACTACCAACGAAGAACTCCAATCCACCAACGAAGAATTGGAGACGATGAATGAAGAATTACAATCTACTAATGAAGAATTACAGACAATTAATAGCGAGTTGAGCGATCGCACCACAGAACTTAATCGCACTAATATTTTCCTGATCTCTATTCTCAAAAGTCTCCAAACTGGAATAGTAGTAATTGACAGCAGCTTTAACGTCTCAATTTGGAACTACATGGTAGAAGATTTATGGGGCTTGCGAACTGATGAAGTTTTAGGAAAGTCTATCTTCAGCCTAGACATTGGGCTACCCGTCGAGCAGTTGCGATCGGCTATCCGCGACTCCCTATCAGGGAAAAGACAGTTTCAAGAAATGATCCTCGATGCTACCAATCGTCGAGGTAGGCAAATAAAATGTTACCTAGCGATCACTCCCCTCCTTGGCATTGAAATGCAGGGAGCAGTTTTGATGATGGCAGATGTAGAGAGTGTCAGCAGTATGATTTCTACTCAAGGAATGGAGGAACGGCGGCAGGAGGAATGAAAGAGGCAGGGGTGGCAGGGGGAGCAGGGGAGGCAGGGGAGGCAGAGGGAGCAGAGGGAGAAAGGAACTTGATTTTCTGACGAGAAAGCGCACAAAGTTTCTTTGGTAGACTACTGGTTTAAACTATGGAAAAATCCAAAATCTAAAATCTAAAATTGATTGACTCTGTGCTGACTATCAACGCCCTGAAACAACCCACTAGTTTTGCTTGGATTGAACAAGCGATCGCTAATTTAGACATCATCTTACTCGACCACTCGCACTGTGAACGTAAGGCAGCAGGTGTAGCCTTAAACATGATGTTTCGCTACCCTTCTAATACTAAAATGGTTCGGGAACTAACTGCGATCGCCCGCGAAGAACTAGAACACTTTGAGCTAGTTAATCAATGGTTAGAACGCCGGAATATTCCCCTGGCTCCCCTACCACCGCCACCCTACGGCGCAGGTTTGAAAGCTACAGTCCGCCCTAAAGAACCTGAGCGATTCCTAGATTCCTTACTAGTCACTGGTTTAATAGAAGCTCGCTCTCACGAACGCCTAGGACTATTAGCCGCTCACTGTCCAGAGCCAGAATTAGCAAAATTTTATCGTGGGCTAATGGCATCCGAAGCGCGTCACTACGGTATATATTGGGTATTAGCTGCTACTTACTTCGACAAAGAAATTGTCATGCAACGGCTTGATGAATTGGCAATTGTCGAAAGTGAGTTACTGGCGACTTTACACCCAGAACCTAGAATTCACAGTTAGTAGACTAACCCAACAGATATGAAGCTTCAGTTAACACACCTGAGACTGCTTGTATCCAACTACAAAGATTCTTTTCTGTTCTACCGGGATTTGCTGAAATTTGATGTCGATTGGGGCGATGAAGATAGCGGATATGCTGAGTTTAATACCGGATATCTCAAGCTAGGTTTGTTCAAACAAGAATTAATGGCTCAAGTAGTTCCAAGAGTCGAACAGCCGTCTTATGTTGTCAATCGAGATAAAATTGTCTTGATTTTCGCAGTCGATAACGTGGATGAGGTCTATGAGCAAGTAAAAGATCAGAATGCGATCGTTGTGACTCAACCACAAGATCGCCCAGACTGGGGAATCCGCACGGCTCATCTTCGCGATCCTGATGGCAATCTCATCGAAATCTACAACAATCTAGGAATTCTCAGTTAAAAGTTCGCTGTTCGTTTGATTTATTATTGTCCACTTAACTTATTACACTATAAATAGGGGACATATGCAAATATGTCCTCTACAATTTTAGGCATTTCTAGCCTTCTAAATTTCCTTGGTTATTAAAGCTAGAATAATGTTTAATTACAGTTCTAATCAAGGCTAGCTTCCACTATTCAGGTTCACTCTCTATGTAGCTGGCTTTTTCTTCAGTACTCTATTCATAAAACCAAAAACCAACAGACCGAAAATTGCGCCAAGTTCAGGAATAGCGGTTGCAGCCAACTTACCTAATTTGGGTAGGTATCGCATACTTCTGGTAAAAGGTCATTCTTCAAGAATATCTTAGCCGTTGGTAATCCTTGGTCGGGATTCAGGTAAGTCTTAATACCATCAACTGTGCCAGAAAAGCTATTTGCTGAGTAAATTGGGATATAGAACCAGAAAAATTTTCTGTGTAAACTTGACCAGCAAATGGGAATGAAAAACTATTATCAAGATTTTATAATTCGTGATTGGGTGCAAAGCGATCGCACCAGAGCCGCCCAAGTCATCAGCTATGTATTATCAGAATACGGTCTGGGTTGGGAACCGAAGGGCGCTGACCGAGACGTGCTAGGAGTAGAGGAATATTATTTAGCTACTGGGGGAGAGTTTTGGGTAATTGAACACCAAAGCCAATTGGTGGGTACTGGGGCATACTACCCCATACACCGTGGCGAAAAAGCTGTAGCAATCCGCAAAATGTATCTTTTGCCCAGCATCAGGGGTTTGGGATTAGGGAAATATTTGCTACAACAGCTAGAAGCAGCGATCGCAGAGCGTGGTTTTGAGCAAATTTGGATTGAAACCGCCAGCGTTTTGGTGGAAGCAGTCAAGCTGTATGAAAGCAACGGCTATACTCCAGCAACGGGAGTAGAAACAACAAGGTGCGATCGCGTGTATGTTAAGTCATTGGTCAAAGACAAATGACTAATGACTGATGACAAAGGACAATTCTAAATGCACACTTGGATTAAAAATCTTACAGGCTTACTCGATCTTTTTCTCCAATCCCATTGCCCTCTGTGCCAACGTGCAACCTCGCAAGAATTCTGTCAGAACTGCACCAGACAACTGCAAAAATGTCAACGTAAAGACCCAATTTCTCTGTGGCAAGAGCCAATACCAGTATTTGGTTGGGGGGAGTATGGTGGCCCGGTGAAACGAGCGATCGCAGCGATGAAATACGAAAATAAACCCCAAATAGCTCGTCCCTTGGGTCAATGGCTAGGAGAAGCATGGCTGTTAAATTCTCCAAAGCAACATAGGCAGCCTGTGGTGGTTCCCATCCCAATGCACCCTAGCAAGCAAAAGCAACGTAAATACAATCAAGCCGCACTGATAGCACAAAGCTTTTGCGAAATAACTGGATTAAAATTGAAACTAAACGGTTTAGCAAGAGTGCGAGAAACTGAAGCGCAATTTGGTTTATCGGTATCTAAACGAGAAAAAAATTTGGCTCAAGCTTTTGCTGTCGGCCAAGAATTTCGCCACCGTCCCCCCAATGTTCCAGTGCTGTTAGTGGACGATATTTATACTACTGGTGCTACTGCTAGGTCTGCTGTGCAAACACTTCGTCAGGATGGAATTGTGGTCTTAGGATTAGTAGCAGTAGCTACTGCCGTCAAAGATGGATAAATTAAGAATTAAATGGGCAAGCTTTGACATATTAGTGCATCAATCGACATAATTACCCTATTTTTGTGGAATAATTGCTTGAAGTGTATGAATAAAGTTTTTGCGGCAGGTTTAAAACAACTCATCATCATTCCTGCCACATTGCTGGCAATAGGCATAAGTACAAGTGCAGCTTTTGCTCAAAATAAATTGTATAGTCCAATTCCTTTATCTAACACTACTGAATTTTCCGATCGCCTCTCAGACAAAGATATTCCCACAGGTCAAGGTGGGTTTGCCCGTGATTACACAGTGAAGTTAGAAAAGGGCGATAATTTAGCAGTTGACCTGTCATCCGAAAACTTTGACAGCATCATTACCCTCTTAGCACCTGATGGATCGACTTTGGCAGAAAATGATGATGGCCCTGATGGTACTAGTAATTCCCTACTATTCACCCGCATCGTAGAGACAGGGAATTATGTGATTCGTGTCCGGTCTTTTGGAGAAACTGGGGTTGGGGCTTTTAAACTCAAGATGACAAAGCTGCAACCGATTAAATAAATTGGGGATGGGGCATTGGGCATTGGGCATGGGGCATTGGGCATTGGGCATTGGGCATTGGGCATGGGGCATGGGGCATGGGGCATGGGGCGTGGGGTATGGGGCATTAGTTATTAATTCTTCTCCTACTGCTTCCCCTACTCCCTACATCTTAAAAGACGGTCAGTACACACAGAAATAAGGCTTCAGTCCACTCGACGACTGCGCCGTATGTATCTCCTGTGTGTCCGCCTAATTTGTGGTTGAACCACGCACCAGTTAAAGTGGCGATCGCACTTCCAGCAATTATCATTGCTAGTGCGAGAAATAGTTGCTGTTTATCTATCAGCACAAGTAAACCACTCAAACCAAACAGCAACAACAATCCTGGTAACAAATCTTTGTAAAAATGAATGGCTTGTTTATGAAGCGCGCCTTTACCAGTTGGTTTCAGGTAGGGATATCGGGCGATCGCTACCTGTTGTCCCCAACGTCCCCAGCCACAAGCAGCTATCAGCAGCAACCAACGGTTTTCTGGCATATCCGTCAAAGCTGCCATTTTTAGTATCACCAAGGCGATCGCTGCCATTGCCCCGAATGCACCTGTCGCACTATCTGCCATCACCTCCAGCCGCCGATCAGGGTCGCCCACTGCTAAACCATCAGCAGTATCCATTGCCCCATCTAAGTGCAGCCCTCCAGTTATGGCAATCCAAACACTGACTACCAAAGCACTGCGAGTTAACACTGGCATACCCAGATAATTCATCCCCGTATCCAGTAACCCTAAAATTCCCCCAATTATCAACCCTACAACCAAAGCAAGACGTGCTACTCCCCGAAAGTCTAAGCCATGCAAATATGGTAGTGGAATACTGGTGTAAAATATAATACTAGCTGCCAGCTTTAACAGCAGCTTTTTCCACCACTGTTGCTGTTTCGTCATCTTAGGTACATTAATATTTGGTTAATTGCTAGATAATAGTCTTGGTTTCAGTACAATCGACATAAGCAGACTTTAAAATTTTAGATAAGATTTACTTCTATTAGAGATCCTCTTTGGAAGTTTTGTTATGCTAGCCTAAGTGGCACGTAAATAATTGAAATAGTTTTTATACATAAAACGAATGATTCAGGAAATTAAAATTCCATCAGAGATCAAAATTTGTGTTTTGTATTCGTTAACTAAAAACTTACTCCAAATTATTAGACGATTGCCCCACAAAATTGATATTTTTTTAAATGTAGGAAGTAAACAAGCTATTCAATTATGAAAGTTTAGCTATGTTGTCGCTCTCCTTAGCTCAATCGCTATTTTCCTATGAGTCACCATCTACCCGACACCAGGATACCAGCTCCGTGCATTATTAACACGGGCATCATTGTGAATAAGCTCGACATCCGGCGATTGCTGGCAGATTTAGGCCGAGTCCACTACATCTACACCCAAGAAGATAAGGTACTGAGCGAGGGTGAAGGGGATGTGATGGAAGTTTTTGCCAATCCACAAAGGTCTACCTTGGTGGCTAACCATGCGCTATATCTAAATGTTTGTAGTTTTGATTACTTAGAACTCAAACAGTCGTCGCAACAAGAAACCTATTTTGATTTGATGCAAGAAGGAGTGTGTCTGCGGTTGATTCCCCGCTCAACCCCTCTACAAGAGCGACGAGAGCGAACCTTTAATGTCAGCGCTATAGAAGCGATGATGGAGCAAGTCCTCTCAGCCAGATGGGATGCAGAAATTGACGATGACTGTTCTGATTCTTTTTAAAATAGCGACTGTTATACCAAATTTATGTGAAGCTGCGATTTATTGATGTAGGGGCAATTATATAGATTGCCTCTACATCGTATAGTTTTGCGTAAGTCCTATAGGCGCATCTTCAAAAATATAAAATGGTATGAGTGCGAATTTTTCTTTTGAATGTCTTGCTTGCTGTAGTCAGACAAAAGCTAGAGCCGGAGTGTTTTTTACTCCTCACGGTATTGTAGAAACCCCCAGATTTATGCCAGTGGGAACGCTGGCTAATGTCAAAACTATCACCCCCGCCCAGCTACGAGATACTGGGGCACAAATGATCTTATCCAATACTTATCATCTTCACCTACAACCAGGAGAAGCGATCGTGGCTGGGGGTGGTGGGTTGCACAAATTTATGGGTTGGAATGGTCCAATGCTCACAGATTCGGGTGGGTTTCAAGTTTTCAGCTTAAGTGAAATGCGGAAAATTACTGAAGAAGGTGTTACTTTCCGCTCACCCCATGATGGACGAATTATTAACTTGACCCCAGAGCTATCCATTCAGATTCAAAATACTTTGGGGGCCGATGTGATTATGGCCTTTGATGAGTGTCCGCCTTACCCAGCCACTCGCCAAGAGGTAGAAGCTGCAACTGAGCGCACTTACCGTTGGTTAGAACGCTGTATAACGGCTCATCAAAGCAGCGAACAGGCTTTGTTTGGGATTGTACAGGGGGGCGTATATTTGGATTTGCGTTGCCGTGCGGCTGAAGCTTTGGCTAAGTTGGATTTGCCTGGATATGCCATTGGTGGCGTGAGTGTGGGAGAACCACCAGAATTGATGGCTGATATTGTGAAAGTGACAGCACCGCTTCTACCACCTGAAAAGCCGCGTTATTTGATGGGTGTCGGTACTTATCGGGAAATGGCGATCGCGATCGCATCTGGTGTAGATTTATTTGATTGCGTAATTCCCACTCGTTGGGCAAGACATGGAACGGCAATAGTCCAGGGCGGACGCTGGAATTTAAAAAATGCTAAGTTTCGTGAAGATTTTACGCCATTAGATGAAACTTGTCCTTGCTACACTTGCCAAAATTTTAGCCGGGCTTACATATCTCATTTAGTGCGATCGCAAGAAATTTTAGCTTATACGTTGTTGAGCATTCACAACATTACCGAGCTAATTCGCTTTACCCAAAAGATTAGAGAAGCAATATTAAGCGATCGCTTTGTCACAGAATTTGGTCACTGGCTAAACTCATCTGAATCAGCACCAGATGAAGAGGAAATTACAAATGACAAATAACTATTGACCAATGACCAATACCCAAACCATGTTAAGATATTTCTCAATTATGAACGCTGTGTTGGATAGTTGGATTTAAACAAACATGGAAGCAGCACTTTTATTAGCAAAACTGCCTGAAGCATACCAAATCTTTGATCCTTTGGTGGACGTTCTCCCAGTCATCCCCGTATTCTTCTTGTTGCTTGCTTTCGTTTGGCAAGCAGCCGTGGGATTTAGGTAAGTTAATCTATTTTTCAATTTATAGAACAGGTATGGTACCTGTTCTATTTTTTTGTGGCGCTATATTTGACAAAGTTAATATTTATTAATATTTTGTAATGATTTAATATAATAAATAAGATGTGAATCAAGCCATGTCAATATGAAGCCTTGAAAGCCAAGCTTAGAGTCAAGGAGGAATCGGTTATGGGTAATATCAAATTCGTTAAAGAGAATAAAGAAGTAGTGGCGGCAGATGGTGCCAATCTCCGGCTCAAAGCAATGCAAAATGACATTGATATATATAAATTCATTGGCAAGATGACCAATTGCGGTGGTAATGGTCAGTGTGGTACTTGCGTTGTGGAGATAGTCGAAGGACTAGAAAATCTTTCCCCCCGCACAGACGTAGAAAACCGCAAATTCAAAAAAAAGCCGGAAAATTACCGCCTAGCCTGTCAAACTTTAGTGAATGGCTCAGTCAGTGTAGTCACCAAGCCTTAAGTTGTTAAATCTGCCACTGCTTCAATTTGTATCCAGTCAGTAGTCAAAATACTTACCAAAGTTGAGTTTCCTGATTTTGAATTTTGAATTGGTATAACTGTGTCGTCGATAATGCTATCCTAATCTTGTTGACTGGAAATTTAAGAGAGGTTTTCTTGCCATGCAAGTTAATGACCTGGGGTTCGTAGCGAGCATTTTGTTCGTACTAGTCCCCACTGTGTTTTTACTAATTCTTTACATCCAAACTGCTAGCCGCGAAGGTGGAAAAGATAATTAAGAGTTTGTGTATCAAATAAAGAACCCCTACACTAATGGTGCAGGGGTTTTTATTTATCAACCACTAACTCTATTTTGACTTTAAGCGATCGTCCGCGCCAGCAATACCGGACAAGTGGCATTGACTCGAACATAGTCAGACAAGGAAGATCCGATAAGTCGGTCTATATCAACAAAACTCTTAGCGATGGATGGACGACGATCTGGAGAACCGAGCAATAATAGGTCTATATTCAACTCCTCTGCCAACCGACAGATTTCTTCACCAGGTTTGCCACTACTGATATAGCAACGAGATTGGATGCCCTGGTTTTTAGCTTCTGCAACTGCGGCTGCCAAAACTGGATTTTTATCTGAACTAACTTCAGTTATTTCAGATTTTTTCCCGCCTAAATCTGTGGCAACATTTGCCAAAATTAACTCGCCGCCCTGAATATCTCGCAGTAAAAACAGTGCCAATTTAAAGCAGTTTTTTGCTGAATCAGAGCTGTCTATTGCCACCATAATGCGCTTAATTCTTTTGACATAAATATCATCTTTTACCAGCAACATTGGGCGAGAAGATAGCTGGAAAACATACTGACTGACTGAGTTGGATAAAATGGATTGCAGCCGCTTAAGTCCTCGTGAACCCATAATAATCAAGTCAGCGTCGATTTCATCAGCTACTTGGCAAACTACATCTTTCGGGTCGCCTTCGCGCAAAATTGAAGAAACCTGGCTAGGATCTAAATTCAAAGTTTGAATGGCATTAGCTAAAATTTTACCGCCATTTTCCCATTTAGCTGTCATGGTAGCAGCAGTATTTTGTGCCTGAACAACATGCAAAATTGTTATTTTTGCAGATTGAATTGAAGGAATTTCTCTCAGGGTTTTGAGCATTTCTTCTGCATGTCCCAATCCCGATACAGCCAGCAAAATTTTTTCTATCATTTTACGTGATTGTTGTTAAATTTACTTTAGTTGTCGCTGTTATTACTTGGCTAAGGTCAGGTTTTTACTGCCTTGCTCAACAACCTAGTTAGTAACTTGGCACAAATAAACTTTCTTTTTTAGTATTTAACACTCAAACAAATGACAAAGTACAAAAAGCTCAACAAATGTTTAAGTTCATTTGCACCTATTTACTTAAAAATGATCAACTAAACTTCAATTATTAAGCATAGTCTCAATTTAGCTTGGATAACTTAATCAATTATGATGTTAGTTATCATTTTTTATCTATATTCACTTTTTTTAATTAGAAGTTAGTTAAGTATTGCAAAGAAATGCCAAAATAACTCTTCAAAAAGATTTATTTACTGTAAGCCGATATGCTCGGATTAAGGAAATTTATTTGTTGAGGTACCATAAAGACCTCTCCCTGGTTTTACTACGTAAAACCGTCCCTCTCCGAGTCGGAGCTACGGTGTACACACATCTCTGTACAAAAACAAAATGTTGTAGATCCTCCTAAATCCTCCTTAAGAAGGAGGATTTTGAGAGGTTTTTGCCCCCTTTTTTAAGGGGGATTGGGGGGATCAAAAGCCTGTGAGACAACTCTAGAGGACTTGTGTGTACACCGTAGCCGACTCGGAGAGGGAAAGACTTGAACTTTAGTTGGACTCAGGGAGGGTTTATCGAACTTCCCTTAACTTAGATGCGCTCCTGGTTGTCCGTTTTGGACTACAAAGGAAGCTAGGGTTTTGATAGAGGTATTCAAGTCAATAATGCTTGATACAACACGGTAGTCAGTTTGCCAGCGTTGTGGGGTAAGGTTGCACCGGACGTATCCCCGGAAGGCTCCATCAAAAAACTTTGTATGGGGATTGTTGGGTAGGGAAGCTTGAACTGGAGCGATGAATTGGGCGGGAAAGTCAGAGGTAATTGAGGCTCCTACAAACTCAGTACCTACCGTCGCTGAGTTTGGGTTATTAAAATCAAGCTTCAAGTCATGTACCCAACTAGAGTGGATATCTCCGGTAATCACTACTGGATTAGAAGGTTGGCGCTGGTTTAGAAAACTCAAGAGCCGATTACGTTCAGCTACGTAACCGTCCCATTGATCTAAATTGAAGACACCCGAACCTGGACTACTATTAAAATTGTACTCGGCTAGCATAGTTTGTTGAGCAATCACATTCCAGCGCGATCGCGACTGATCTAACCCTTTTCGTAGCCACTGCTCTTGCTCTGAGCGAGTCATCGTAGCATTGAGATCAAAAGCTTGGGGGCAGCGAGGCTTAAGTCCATCATTACAAGGTTGGTTAGTGCGGTATTGCCTCGTATCTAGTACATTAAACTCAGCTAAATTACCGAAAGTGAACCGTCGATAAAGCAGCATATCTGGGCCCTTGGGCAATGAAGACTGACGTAGGGGCATATGTTCGTAGTAAGCCTGGTATGCATTGGCTCGCCGCTTCCTAAAAGCCTCTTGGGTTTGGTCATCTTCGGGGATTAAGTCGGCATAATTATTATCAACTTCATGATCATCCCAAGTGACAATCCAGGGAAAAGCAGCATGAGCAGCTTGGAGATTCGGGTCAGTTTTGTACAGGGCGTGGCGATCGCGGTAGTCGTCAAGAGTAATGATTTCTGGACTATTATGCTGGCGGGGTCCACCAGTTTGTGGCCCGTATTCGTAAATATAATCACCCAGATGAACCACAAGGTCAAGGTCTTCCTCAGCCAAATGCCGATAAGCCGTATAGTAGCCATTTTGCCAGTCTTGACAAGAGACAAAAGCAAAATTCAGTTGTGAGATAGAACCATAAAATGCTGGTGCTGTGCGAGTCCGCCCAATGGGGCTAACTTCCCTGCCTGTTTGAAATTGATACCAGTACCAACGGTTAGGGTCTAACCCACGCACATCAACATGAACTGAGTGGGCTAACTCTGGTGTTGCCAGCACTGTTCCTCGCCGCACAACCTGTCTCATGTTTTCATCAAGGGCAACTTGCCACCGTACTGGGACATTTACCAATGGCATTCCACCTCCAGAGAGTGGATTTGGAGCCAGTCGTGTCCAGATAACAACACCATCTGGCAAAGGATCACCAGAGGCAACACCAAGACTGAACGGATAATCAGAAAACCTTGAGTTAGCCAATACCGGATGCCATTGACTAGCAATTGTTAATCCCGTTAAGAATCCTGCACCCAACAAAAAACTCCGCCGTCTGCAACGATTTGCTAGCAGGTGCTTACCATCCATAAGTTCCATATTCACCCTACCTAGATGTAAATACAGTTGGCATTTAGGAGGGTCATTTTGGAAAAGCACAAATATAGCGGTTCTCAGTTGTATGCAATATACTTTGACCTCATTTCCATTCCTCTCACCTTTTAGGCTACGGTGTACACACAAGTCTGAAATAGCTGATTAACCAAGGTTTTACCCCACCCTAACCCTCCCCTTGTGAAGGGGAGGGAATCGGAAATCTCATTTCCCCCCTTTATAAGGGGGGATTAAGGGGGGTAATTCGACTTGTGTGTACACCGTAGCTCCTAAAAGGATAGAGACTTTGAATCATACTCCCCAACGTTAGCTCTTAAGGGGCTGGGGGTTAGGTCTGTATTCAACTAAACCCAGAAGCGCTATAGTGACTTGATTTGACTTGTCTCCTAATTGCTGCTCAACCAAACACAAGGAGCCTAGCAAACCAGGATCAAGCAGTAATTAAGATTTTGTTAAGTTTAAAAGTGGATTGGGGCATTAGGTATAGGGGATTTATAATATCCTCCACTCAAACAAAACTGGTACTACCAGCACTCTTATCAAACCTTTTTCTAATTACGAATTATTTAAAATCTGCCATTTCCCTGAACAATGTGCTTAACGGTAGTCAATGTTTCTAGGCTGATAAATCCCCGACGATGACCTTTTTGGTTAGACATACCGAGAAACACTGAATCTCCCCGTGAGGGATTACGGGAAAAACGCGGGGAAGTGTTGATGTAGGTAGAGGCACTGTTAACTCCTAAAGCAAACTGCCGACTTTCCTGGTAGGATTCAGTAACGATGGAGTCGGCATGACCACTGCTGTGTTCATTAATCCAGGCGATCGCACCCTCTAAGCTATCCACCAATTTAAAAGCTACTGTTTTAGTTAAATAAGGGTTTCCCCATTCGCTTTCCTTCACGAGCTGCAACTGGGGAAAGGCTTCTACTAATTCTGCATCTCCTTTAATTTCAAAGCCTTTTTCCATTAAGCTGTTCCACAGAACTGCCAAGGAGGATGGTAAAGCTTGGCGATGAATAAGTACTTTTTCAATCGCATTAACTTGGTCTGGTTCGCTCTGATGGCTATCAAGAATTATCCAGCGCACCATTTCTAAGCTGCTATTGAGCGACCAGTAGAGATAACAATTACCCATTGCTGACTTTAAGACTGGGCAAGTAGACTGCCGTACTACCTGCTGTACCAAGCTGGAACGCCCGTAGGGAATCACTAGATTCAGGTACTGGTCTTGGGTAACTAAATCCCGAATTGAAGCACCATGTTCTGCTGTGATCAGTTCTAGACAGCCTGTAGGTAAACCAACTTGGGCGATCGCACTTTGGATTACTTCAGCAATGACCGCGTTAGAATGGCTAGCTTCAGTACTGCCTTTGAGAATGATACTATTGCCAGTTTTGATACAAAAACCTGCTGCGATCGCCCCTAAATCTGGGAACGCTTCATAAATAAATCCAATCACTCCCAAAGGCATTAGCTGGGTGTAACTTTGGGAATCTTCCAGTTGATAATCAGCAGTTCTGACGCGCCGTAGCGGATCTGATAATTCCCCCAACCGTTGTAAGATATCTACGGTCATCTCTAGCCTTGTGGGAGTCAGCTTTAGCCAGTCTAGTATCAACTCTGGCACTGCCATTTCCCGACTGGTTTCTAAATCCAAGGTATTGGCTTCTAGAATGTCGTCAAATGAGCGCTCAATGGCTTGTGCCATCGCCAGTACTGCACGGCTCCGGTCTGCTCCCTTTGTGATCCCTAGCTTTAGGGAAGCTTGATAGGCTCGTTGGGCGCTAGTAATCGGTTCGGGGTGGTCATCTAAAACTTCAACAGTCATTGAGTTAACGTCTGTAGGTAAGCCAAACCATGAGTGCTGGCAGAATAGCTAATAGCACCGCTACCATTGCCCAAGCAATGATGCTGGAACCATTTGCTAATCGCAGCGCTAATGGCAGCCATATAATCACTAGCACGAAAATAATGCCAAGTGCTATAGGCAGATAGCTTTCTCCCAAGCGGGGATGGACAACATGCCAACTATTCCCCATCCAACGCCAAGCCCGTTTGTAGGGATAGGTGGTAGAAAGTTGTTCTAGGACATGACCATTATCTTCTACTACAAAGATTTGCTGACAGCGATCGCAACCAAATGCTTCTGTCAGCGTAATCGGAATTAACTGACCCCGGCGACGACAGGGACAGGGGTATTCAGTATTGAAATCTATTTTTTCAGGTTTTTGAGATTGCACAAGCGTTATAGTAACTTGAGCGTGTTTTACACGAACTACGACAATATAATCTTTATGGTAAATGCCTTAGAGGCTTCTGCTATTAGAGATTGCTCTTTTTATAAAGATAGATTGGTGATGCAAACATCACCATGATTGCAACCAGTAGATGCAGCAAACTCTAAGTATCCTAATTCTCAATCAGTACGGAGCTTTCTGTTTGTAGTCTTTCCCCGGAGCTGACAATCTTATTTAAAATTTCCTTCTACTAAATAAAATCTAGACAAAGCTAGATATTAGCTGACATTTCAATGGGAGCATGGGATTAGTTATCCCTTAACGCCCAGACATGACTTAACTATCCGTGCATATAAATTCCCCCATAATTTGAACAAGTTTTACTAGATGGGTAAAATCTATCTACGAATACGATAGTTTCACCATATCTAAATTACTTTATATTTTACCTGTCTATGAAATTCATAAAAGTTGGCATTACTAACAATATTGATAACAATTCACAGGAGTACAGCGTGAATCGGCAAAAAGTTCAATCGACCAACCCAAAAAATGATGGGTGAAGGCAAGCAAGGGGATTAGAGGAAGCATGGGAAGTAGGGCAAGAAAAGAGCTTGATTTTCTTTCCATAAACTCAGCAAAGTTCCCTTGCCAGACCATTAAAAACATTAAACCTCTTGAACTTAAAATTTCAAGAGGTTTTAGTCGGAAGCGGGTGACGCGATTCGAACGCGCGACATTCACCTTGGCAAGGTGACGCTCTACCACTGAGCTACACCCGCAATCAATTGCCATATATCAATATCTCATATCTATCCCTAATTGTCAACTCCTTTTTTTAGTCATTAGTCATGGTCATTAGTGAATAACAAAGGACAAATGACTAATGACACGCCCTAGCCGAGTTCTTCTGACTCCGCAGTTAAATTGCCTATGCTAGCGCTTTGAAAAGAAGCTGGCAAAGACTGGCTATTACGAGAATATGGCTCTGCTAGGTTAGAACGCAGTTGCCGCATGAGGCTTGCCATTTCTAGGGCATTTAGGGCATAATCCCAGCCATGATTACCTTTGATGCCTGCCCGTTCTAAAGCTTGCTGCATAGTATCTACTGTCAAAATGCCAAAAATTACTGGCACTCCAGTTTGAAAGCTAGCGGCGGCAATGCCTTTAGAAACTTCTGCGGATACATAATCAAAATGGGGTGTTTGTCCTCGAATGACTGCACCTAGACAAATTACAGCATCATAACGATGGGAAAGTGCTAGTTGACGAGCTACTAAAGGTACCTCAAAACTTCCCGGAACCCAAACATAGTCTACCTGATTACCTTGGGGGTTAGGATCTACACCGTGGCGTTTCAAGCAATCTTGACATCCCTCTAGCAGCTTTCCGGTAACTAGGTCATTAAATCGACCAATCACCACTGCAAACCGCAAAGGCTCCGTTTGGGTAAAAGTTCCCTCGAAAACTGCCATGACTGCCTCTTAATCAACTATAGTTCTGGCCAATATACATTTCTTATTTAAATGTAGAGGAGCAGGAAAGCACAGTTAGAAAGAAGGAAATCGGAAAAAATCTTTCCTTTTTTCCTTTGGTCTTTGACCTTGGCTTTTCTGCCCCTCTAGTTCTTATATTATGTGCCTGCGCCAGAGCGAAGCCGTCGCCTACACGACAAAAAAGTTTAACAAACCAACTAAAAATACCAAACCAATCCAGGCGGCGGAACCAACCCAAAGCAGTTTTTTAGATTCAACCCAATTTTGGGGGGTGGCGTAAGCAACGGGGACGCCAACAACCAGGACAAAAGACAATAGAACTAGGCTTATCAAAGCGAATTGGAATATTATGGTCATTTTTGCTTCTCCCAATACAGCGAAATAGTGATATGTCCTACACTAACAGTAAGGTGTACAGTGTAGGCAACGAGCGTGACTCCTGCTATTACATAGGACATTTCCAGAAGCTCTGGTTTTATGTCCTCGTTGATCCCCCACGGTCAAAAATTTGATTTTTTCTTCCTTTCGTACCCCACAAATTTTACGACACAGGATGAATTGCTTATGACTTTTGCGCTGATGTGTCAACCAATGGTAAATTTGCATTCTTTGAAAGGACGCTTACTCGTTTCCCGTTTTCCAACGTTTTACGTAGGTTTCCTAGAGGGCAGTAAGCTAGGTGTATCAACGACCGTGGCGGCGAGTAATCACTTAAATCATACAACGCCCTGCTCATCTATTTTAGAATATTTGACAATTAGGGTGCTGACTCTGAGGGTTAAAGGGTCAGGCTTTTGCCTATTTTAGCTAAATGGCAACACTGATACTTTTTTCTTATTTTTCAGTTACCAAAAATTACAATATTTTTAGTCATTCGTCCTTTGTTTAAGCACCAATGACCAATGACTCTTAAATACTATGGATTTAATTCTTTGCCACACAACAGCAGATTTTGACGCACTAGGGGCTGCGGTAGGATTAACACGCCTATTACCGGGAAGTAAGATTGTGCTGAGTGGCGGTTCTCACCCTCCTGTAAGGGATTTTTTAGCATTGCATCGGGATGAATATCCCCTAATTGAACGCCGTTCGGTGAATTCAGAAAAAATTCGTTCTTTGACTGTGGTGGATACGCAACAGCGCGATCGCTTGGGTAAAGCTGCTGAGTGGTTAGATTTACCCCATGTTAAAGAGATTATAATTTATGACCATCACTTAGGACAAGAATCAAATATTCCGGCTACGGAATCATATATTTCCTCAGTAGGAGCAACCACAACTTTAATCGTTGAGCAATTGCAACAACAGGAAATTTCCTTGACTTCTGCCGAAGCCACAGTGATGGCTTTAGGTATCCACGTTGACACTGGCTCTTTGACTTATGACCAGTCCACACCACGGGATGCCCTAGCTTTGGCTTGGTTAATGCAACAAGGTGCGAGTTTATCGGTAATTTCCACCTACCGTGACCCTGGTTTGTCTGTGCAATTGCAGCAGTTATTAACTGAATCGCTGGAAAATTTAGAATATCTTTCTCTACATGGATATACGGTTGCTTGGGTAACTCTAAAAACTAAAAATTTTGTGCCTGGGTTATCGAGTTTGGCATCGGAACTTGTGGAATTAACTGAAATTGATGCCCTACTGTTGGCTAATGAATATGCTTTAGATGAAAGTGATTCACGCTTAACTGTAATTGGGCGATCGCAAATTCCCAAAACGAATCTTAACTTATTATTCCAACTTCTAGGTGGCGGCGGTCATTCACAAGCCGCATCGCTAAACTTAAGGGGAGTTGATTCACAGGCAATATTAAAACAACTTCTTGACGGGGTAAAAGCACAAATTCCCCATCCCCTCACTGCTAGGGACTTAATGTCTTCTCCTGTCCGCACGATTCTGCCTGAAACTACTATTGGCGAAGCCCAGCGCATTTTATTACGCTATGGACACTCTGGTTTATCTGTAGTCGATGCCCAAGGTCAACTAGTAGGTATTATTTCGCGACGGGATATTGATATTGCCCTGCACCACGGATTTAGTCATGCGCCAGTCAAGGGCTATATGACTACGAATCTCAAAACGATTACACCAGATACAACACTGCCACAAATTGAAGCGCTGATGGTGACATACGACATTGGGCGCTTACCAGTATTGAAGAATGAGCAGTTAGTTGGTCTTGTAACTCGTACTGATGTCTTACGGGAATTACATCAGGAAAGAGATGAAGACGAAGAGGATGAGCAAAAATTCAAAATTCAAAATGACGCTTACGGACTCGCTCTAAGCGTTGGCGCAGCCTCTCGTAGAGAAGCCATGCCGTTGGCGGAGCCTCTCGTAGAGAAGGCTTACGCTACGCTAACAAAATTCAAAATTCCTCTCACCACTGAGTTGCAAAATCGCCTTGCTCCGCAACTTTGGCAATTGCTCACCATAGCATCGCAAGAGGCAGAGAAACGGGGTTGGCATCTTTATCTAGTAGGGGGTGCGGTGCGGGACTTGCTATTAACCCAAGCAGCAGCAGGCACCTTGATGATTAAAGATATTGACCTTGTGGTTGATGGCTTTCACAAATCAGCAGATGTTGGCGCTGGTGTGGAATTAGCAAAAGCGCTCCAACAACTTTACCTTGCGGCTCGTTTAGAAATCCACGGGGTTTTTCAAACTGCTGCTTTGTTGTGGCATAAAGACCCAGAATTAGATTCTCTATGGGTAGATATTGCCACCGCTAGGACAGAATTTTATCCTTACCCGGCGGCGAATCCAGAAGTTGAGGCTAGTTCTATTCGTCAAGACTTGTATCGTCGAGATTTTACCATCAATGCGATCGCCTTGCGCCTCACTAATTCCCGTGCTGGTGAATTACTCGATTTCTTTGGCGGTTTACTCGATTTACAAGCCAAGCAAATTCGGGTTTTACACCCCAACAGCTTTATCGAAGATCCCACCCGCATTTATCGCGGTGTGCGCTTCGCCGTGCGCTTCGGATTTGAAATTGAACCGCAAACTGAAGAGTTTATCCGCTATGCCATCAACAGTGGCGTTTACGATCGCACTGCTCAAGAGAATAGCAAAACTCCAGCCTTGCAAACTCGACTAAAAACAGAATTAAAACACATTCTAGAAGCCCCCTACTGGAAATCAGCTTTGCAGTTACTCGATAACTTAGGGGCATTGCAATGTATCCATCCTACCCTCAAACTAGACGCAGAACTCCTACGACAATTACGTTTGCTAGAACGCTGCTTGCGGCGATTTGATGCTGAACAAACTCTCATTCACTGGCAAATGCGTTTAGAAACGTTAATCGCCTGCCTAGCGCCACAATATCGGGTAAAAGTAGCAAAAAATCTGCAATTGCAAGAGGATAGCATTGCTAGGCTGAAAAATTTAGCTCAAGTGCAAATAAAAGTGATGACATTATTACCTACTTTGCAACGCCCCAGTCAGATAGTGCAGTTGTTGCGACAGTACGACTTACCAATGCTGATTTTAATTGCTTTGCAAAGTCCGCGAGAGATTAGACATTTAATTTGGGAATATTTCACTGTTTGGGCGAATATGCAGCCACTATTGAATGGCAATGATTTAAAGAAACTTGGCTACAAACCAGGGCCCCAATATCGGCAAATATTAGATGATGTAGTTGCTGCAACCTTAGATGGAGTGATTAAAGATAGGACGGAAGCTGAGGAGTTTTTAGCACAACACCATCCTAAATGAATTAGTGAGGCGATCGCAGTAATCTAAATTATATCTGGATCGATATTTAACTCGCGCAGTTTTGCTGCCAAACGTTCTGTCTTTTGTTCTGCTTGTTCTGCCTTTTGTTCTGCTTGTTCTGCCTTTTGTTCTGCTTGTTCTGCCGTTTCTTCAGGTGTTGGTACTAGTTGACCATCTCGTGTAAAAAACCGCAATAATCCCTGATAAGCTCCCAAATATAACCCTAGTTGTTGACTCCACAAATATCCTTGTTCACTTGCTTGTAGAGGTTGATATTGTCCATCTACTAAATGAAATCCCGCAAGTTCTTGTGTGTAAGGGTCGAACCAAAAATAATCGGGTGTGCGGAAGGTATCTTGATAAATTGTTTTCTTTAAACCTTTGTCACTATTAGCTGTTGAATCAGAGAGAATTTCTACAATTACATTGGGATATTTGCCATCTTCTTCCCAGACTACCCAACTTTTTCGGGTTTTGCGTTCAGTTCCCAACACTACAAAAAAGTCTGGTCCCCGAAAGAATTCTGATTTTCGTTGGTGCGGACTGTAGTAAACAGTCAAGTTTCCCGCCGCATAAAAATCATTCCTATCTCGCCACAGCCATTCCAGACATTGCAAAAATAAGATTATTTGCCGTAGATGTAGTTCGCTTTCCAAGGGAGGCTCATCACTATATAAATCACCGGGGGGAAATATAACATCTTGACAGATGCCTTCTTGAGAATCTAATTCTTGAGCTATGGTCATAGAATGGATACGGCATCAAGTAGTTATGGATTTATTTTAGCAGTATTGTAGTTAGCGATCGCGTAGCATACCGTAAGTAATCGCACTCGTTTAGACTGTCTAAATTGTATCTAGATCGATATTTAACTCCCGCAATTTAGCCGCTAAACGTTCTGTTTTTTCTTGTGCTTTTGCGGTGGTTTCTTCTAGTTTTGTCGTAGATGCAGTTCTGTTTCCAAGGGAGGTTCGTCACTATATAAATCACTTGGTGGAAATATTACATCTTTCGAGATGTCTTCTTGAGATTCTAATTTTTGGGTGATGGTCATAGAATCAATCTAGCATCAATTAATTATAGGTTAATTTTAACAGAGCTTAATTTAATTTTGATACATAGAATTAAAATTTTCATCAATCAGATATTGCAGTGCAATCCTTACTATTTAGCTTATCTTTCAATTCAGATTTAACGAGTTTTTTTGAAACTTTCTCTTTAAATATAATGACATTCACAAAAGCACCTTTATGTTGAATGGTGGTGAATTGGCAAGATTAGCGTAGGCGTAGCCCGCCGCAGGCATCGCTATGATCAGTATTTTAGAAATCGAACTGCTGATTCTCGATGAGCCAACTAATAACCCGGATATTGAAAGAGCAGACCTTGCAAATGACAACCTATTTGCCCAGTACACCAGAGCAATATTATCGAAACTTGCTGGAATATCACGATATATGTGATTCCAAATCGATGTAGCTCTGGTTTGTGTGCCCGCAAACTCTGCCAATGCTATTGGCCAAGGTTGAAGTCGCACATTAAGTCATGTAAATCTCTAACTCCCCAGCAGAAGCCGTAAAGCATACAGGCAAGTTATAATTCTCTTGCGGATCAACGTAACAAAAATTTATGAGTAACCCACTAGTACAAGCCTTTTTCGTAGGCAGAGCAGTAGCCGAAGTAGTTAATGAGCGTTTAGAGGTCGCCTTGACCGATGCTTTGAGCGATCTGGGCAAATTTGATGCAGAAGCTAGAGAACAGTTGCGCCAGTTTACAGAAGAAGTCATAGAGCGGGCAAATCGGTCAGCAGAAGCAGCTAATGCTGGTCAATCTACCACAGGTACTCGGCAAGCCAGTTCTGATTCAGGTGACTTGCAAGCAGATATTGATGAATTGCGAGCAGAAATTGCCCTGTTACGCACAGAATTGCAACATTATCGCAGAACTTCTGCATAAATTTAGTCATAAGTCATTGGTCAAAAATTATGCACAAATGACAAATGACACTTAAAAAGAACAGTTTAGGAATCAGAGTGTCTTTTCTTCCAAGTGATTCGGTTGCAAACCAACGGTACACAAAGTAATTTATGGAACAAGGTTATTCAGATAAAGCATACCGTTGGAATCGGGAACAATACTCTAGCAGACGGCGTTTTGTGGACATTTGGTCTTTTGTCTTGACCTTATTGTTCAAACTTTGGCGATACAACAAATCTTGGAGTTATCCGGGTGGTGTGACTGAGGCAAAGCAAGCTGCAAGACGCAAAACCCAAGCGGTTTGGATTCGTAATACCCTGCTAGATTTAGGGCCAACCTTTATCAAAGTAGGGCAATTGTTTTCTACCCGCGCTGATATATTCCCTGTTGAATATGTAGACGAACTAGCCAAGTTACAAGACAAAGTACCGGCATTTAGCTATGAGCAAGTAGAAGCGACCATAGAGAGAGAACTAGGCAAGAAAATTCCTGAACTATTCCATAATTTTGAACCGATTCCTTTAGCTGCTGCTAGCTTGGGGCAAGTACACAAAGCTGTGCTGCATAGTGGGGAATCAGTTGTTGTCAAGGTGCAACGTCCTGGACTAAAAAAATTATTTGAAATAGATTTACAGATTCTCAAGGGAATCACCCGCTACTTTCAAAACCATCCCAAATGGGGACGGGGGCGAGATTGGTTAGGTATTTATGAAGAATGTTGTCGAATTCTTTGGGAAGAAATTGATTATCTCAATGAAGGTCGTAATGCTGATACCTTTCGCCGGAACTTTCGCGGTTACGATTGGGTGAATGTCCCAAAAGTTTACTGGCGTTATGCTTCTTCTAGAGTCTTAACCTTAGAATATCTCCCTGGAATTAAAATTAGCCAATACGAAGCTTTAGAAGCAGCAGGTTTGGATCGAAAGGCGATCGCTCGTCAAGGCGCTCAAGCCTACTTACTACAATTGCTCAACAGTGGCTTTTTCCACGCCGATCCTCATCCAGGCAATATTGCCATTAGTGCAACTGGTGCTTTGATATTCTACGATTTCGGCATGATGGGGCGGATTAAGTCAAATGTCCGTGAAGGACTAATGCAAACACTGTTTGGTATTGCCCAAAAAGATGGTGATCGCGTTGTTCAGTCTCTGATCGAATTAGGCGCGATCGCACCAACCGATGACATGGGCCCAGTCCGGCGTTCCGTCCAGTATATGCTGGATCATTTCATGGATAAGCCTTTTGAAAACCAATCAGTCGCAGCAATTAGTGACGACCTTTACGAAATAGCTTATAATCAGCCATTTAGATTTCCAGCAACCTTCACTTTTGTGATGCGAGCCTTTTCTACCTTAGAAGGGGTAGGTAAAGGTTTAGATCCAGAGTTTAACTTTATGGAAGTTGCCAAACCATATGCAATGCAGCTTATGACCGATATGAATGGTTCTGAGGGAAATAGCTTTATTAACGAATTAAGTCGTCAAGCAGCTCAAGTAAGTAGTACTGCCTTTGGTCTACCACGTAGGTTAGAGGACACGCTAGAGAAGTTAGAACGGGGAGATATGCGCCTCCGCGTTCGGTCTATAGAAACTGAACGGCTGTTGCGACGGCAAAGCAGTATTCAGCTCTCAATGAGCTATGCTCTGTTAATCAGTGGTTTCACACTTTCAGCTACGATTTTAGTGGTTACCACCAAATATCTATGGTGGGCGCTAGTGCCTGGTTTAATTGCAGCAGGGCTTTCAGTGATTCTGATCCGACTACTTTTACGCCTTGACCGTTACGATCGTATGTATTAATTGTTGTACGAAAAAATTATGAAACTTAATTTCACGGGTTTTAGTGATCCGGGACTTATTCGTTCTAATAATCAGGATGCTTACTATATCGACCCAGAGGGGCGGTTTTTCGTTGTTGCTGATGGCATGGGTGGTCATGCCGGAGGTGAAGAGGCAAGTCGGATTGCCACTAAAGAAATTCAGGACTATTTGGTAGCAAATTGGCAATCTCCTAAGTCTTCCCAAGAATTGCTAGAGCAAGCTTTGTGGGGTGCCAATGAAGCGATTTTGCAGGATCAGCAAAATCATCCCGAACGCGCCGATATGGGTACAACGGTTGTAGCTGTGGTTTTTCGCTCCCCAGAGACACCCTGGTGCGGTCATGTTGGCGATTCCCGGCTGTATCGCTTCCGAGAGTCGCAATTAGAACAAGTAACAGAAGACCATACTTGGGTAGCACGAGCAATCAAAATCGGTGACATCACTTTAGATGAAGCGCGATCGCATCCTTTTCGTCATGTATTATCGCGCTGTTTAGGGCGTGAAGACTTGCATCAGATTGATCTGCAACCACTAGATGTCAAGATTGGCGATCGCTTGCTGTTATGTAGTGATGGTCTAACAGAAGAACTTGTCGAACAAAAGATTGCTAGCTGCCTCCAAGACACTCCTTGGCTTGATAAAGCCGCCATCTCTCTAGTTGAGGCTGCCAAAGACCACGGAGGGCACGATAACATCACAGTTGTCATCGTCTCACTTGAAGAAAATAGTCATTAGTCATGGGTTATTGCCCAATAACAAAGGACAATTGACAAATGACTAATCCGGTAAATATACTCAGCAATTTGTTCAGCGTGAGCATTTTTCATTTTTACAATTTGATACAAATACTTTTAGCCTCAAAATTAACCTAATGAGGCTAAATTTGCATAAATTGATAAATTGACATCTTGCACATAATCAGGTAAAGCGACTATAATTCACGCTTATTACCATTTATTTCCCAATATCCTTAAAATCCCTACCCTCTAAAGCTTCCTTCATACTAGGGGAGACAGTATCTTAGTTTTTCTGTTTAGGAAAAACTATCGAGGGCTAAGGATCACACCTCAGCTTCTCCTCAAAGGAGAGTTGTGCAAAGCAGAAAGGACTCAGGGAGGTATTTATACCTAACCTTAGGCAAAACAAGCCTATTTTCCGGAATATGGCTCAACTGACTTGGGTGGTATATCAGTAGGATTAGGTGCAAGATATCAGAGCAGAAAAAGTCCACACTTTGGATGTGGGCAATGTGTCAAACAATTGTTATCTTTCGTAATACGGAGGAAAAAATGTTGGACATTTATCAGCCCAATTATTATGCCATTTAGACTTCTGTAAACGATATCACCTTTACAAGTTGTTTTTCGGAGTTAATTATGAACCAGCCAATGAAACTATCCTTGGAACAGCAATTCAGCATCTGCTCATTTGCTACTCAGGTGCAAAACATGAGCCACGAGCAAGCTAAAGACTTTTTGGTTAAGCTCTATGAGCAAATGGTAGTGCGCGAGGCAACTTATCAAGAACTTCTTAAGCACCAGTGGGGCTTAGATTCCGGTTCCACTATGGCATAGAGTCGTTCTACTGTCGCAGTGGGCGACCTCCTTCTCTTGCTTGGTTCCAAGGCGGAAAAGAGCTGGGGATGTCGGGGCGTCAACTTCGATTACCAATTACGTAAAATTTGGGCAAAAATTCAACTCAAAAAATTAACTAACAATGAATAAGCTTTTCGACGACATATCTGCTACAGCCTAAACTTACCTTAATTTTGTAGTAAAATTTGCTGTTTAACTTAGCCAGACTTGCTTTTGGTTCAATCCAATGTGCGAACTATAGCTACGTAAGATTACAATCTGCCTTAATTATTATATACACAGGAAGATTGAGAGAGAATTTAGATAGCCGTGATTAGGCAGCTATTTTTTTCACTCTTTATACATATAACTAGAAGTTACATCTTTATACATATTTTGTTTATAAAAGTTTACATACTTTGAGTGACTACCCCTTGGCTACATCTAAAAGATGTAACATCTAAGAAATTATTCCTAGTTAGAAAGATCGTGTGGAGAATCTGTATCAATACTTTCCAATTTTGCGAGAATTTGAGGCTTAATCTTTTCATACTCCTTTTTAAGAAGGCTTTTACTAATTTGTGGATCAGCAGAGGACATCAATGTGTTGCTCATTGCAACCCACTCTTGCAGCCGTTGGCGTTGGGCAGAAGCAACGCTGGAAAGTAAGATATGGGTACAGCGATTTGGTGTTTCTCGTGCAAAGAATAACAAGCGATAGTAACCTGTATGCTGTAGTAACCGAGTAATTTCTTTACCAAAACTGGTTTTGAGATCAAGGTAGTAAGGTAACCATTTAGCGCCATGTTTGCGGTTGTAGATGACAGTAATCCATAACAGCATGGGATAGGGGATAGAAATGAAAAGAAATTGGTTATAGCGGGTACAGAGTAAGCGCTTTTGAATTTCCTCTTGCGGTAGCATCACCCACAGAGCTGGTAAAACCTCTCCATTGGTATGAATGGTCTGGGGAAATACAATATCGGCAACTGGTTTATTTTGAGGCCATGAAATAGTCCGGGCAATTTCCTCGTTTGACCAGGAAACCTGCAAATCGGCTTTTGCCTTTTGTTCAAGCTCATTGTTTACTGTAATAGCAGGAACTAGGGCATGGCTGTTTTGCTTAATTTTGCCTGTATGGTCAGGCTTTTCTAGAGATACTAAAACTCTGAGGATTTCAGCGATATTTTGGGGGCGATCGCGTGCTACTTTAGCTAGACAACTCATCACCAAATTTTCGATTTCTTTTGGTAGTTCTAATCCGGGTGCAACCTCAGTAAAAGAACGTGGTTTTTGATAATGATGTGTTTTATACCATGCTCCAAAAGAGTGAGTTGGTGCCACCAGTGGCATTTTGCCTGTGAGCATCTCGAACATCATGACGCCCAAACTATAAATATCAGCACGGTTGTCTAATTCTTTACCCTCCATCTGTTCGGGAGAAGAATAAGCCAATGTCCCCAAATAGAATTTTGTATGGTCGCCATCTGACTGTAATAACTTAGCAATACCAAAATCTAGAACCTTAACCAATTCTCCGAAACTGGGATCTTGAATCACCAGCATATTGCTTGGCTTGACATCACGATGGATAATTGGACAAATATTGCCCTCAACTGGAATGCCATCATGAGCGCACTGTAAGCCCAGGCTGAGTTGACGTGCCATACTTAGAAATCTTGGTAAAGGCAGTCGTTGCTTGCGAATAATATTGTTTAGGCTTTGCCCTTGTAGGTATTCCATGACGTAGAAGGGGGTGTTATTGTCATCTACGCCATAGTCCATAACTCGGACAATATGGATGCTTTTTTGCCCTAGCAAAGCACAGGTTTTTGCTTCTCGCTCAAAGCGGTCTTGCAATCGCATCTTTTCATTTTGGATTGATAGCGCCAGAAACTTAACCGCAACAGGTACACCTCCCAACAAAGTATCTTTAGCACGATAAACCCGACCCATTGCTCCAGTACCGATTAACTCCTGGAGTTGGTAGCGTTTGCTTAGTAAGCGACCAATGTTGGGGTCTGACATAGAGAATTTGAATCCAAAAGCAGGTTGTAAGTGTTTAGGAGGAAAAGTGCATTCAAACTGATATCTGAATTATTGCGCCCTGAAATGGTTTTCTAGGTTCATACCACAAGGCAGAAATGGAAGCTAAAAGATAAAAAACTTATATACTAGGCTTTTTGCGATTTTGCATCGTTGGTCTATTTACGCGGTGCTGTACTAGCTTGTTTCAGCCCTCTTTTAGAATATTGAAAGCATTATTTAGCAGTTTGCAACCGGGACATTTATTACAACTGGTGCAATATGTCAGATCAAACAAGCAGAAAGAGTAAATTTATAATGACGCTTTATACCATTTTGCACTTTCATTGTGGTGTAATTTTAGTTTGCCCAATTTTGACTAAATAGATAGCTTTAGGATCCGCCAAAAACCTTTATTAGGAAACACCAGACTTGCCACAGAGTTCTAAGAGGTTCTTTGAAAAGTCTTCTTGGGGGTATCAAAAGTCCTAGATACCTGTAAAATTCCCCGATAAATCAGGGAGCTTTGATTCCTGTTCCCCTCTTTTTAAGGCTAGGGAGGATCTAAAAGTGCTTAAAGTTACAGCAAAACACTTTTCAAACAACCTTTAAGAAGTTTTACTACTCAAAACCGTCTCTCTCGGAGTGAGAGAGGGACAGACTTGAACTTTAGTGAGCAATGACCCACAGCTTAATTAGTACTTTCCTTTTACCTCCAACAAGGCTGTTCTCTGCGTTTATTTTGTTAGTAGGGATAATTAGAGATACTTATTACCTTACCAGCTTTTTAACCTTCAGGCTCATTCTGACTATGTAAGGATGGATTATTTATTGATAAAACTATGATAGTACTAATTGGTAGTTTTTCGTTCTCTCTGTATGTTATAAGTAATATCAAAAACTGATTTGTTACCCATCACATAGTATTGAATTCGACGGGCGATAATATTGTTCAATCGGGAAATAAAATCATAAAAGAAGCGCGGATTTTTACCCATTTCTGTCAATGCTACTAACCATTTCCCTTGCTTTAGAGGCTCTACAACTTGTAAGTAAGATAAATGTTTTTTATAGACTGTAATATTATAAGACATAGCACGCATTAAAGCTGGATTTTTCTTCACCACATCTTGTTGCATGAAAGAATTACTAGCATTCAAATATTGATTTAGACGTGGCAATTGGCTTTTATGTACAAGAGATCCGGGGCGTGAACGGTAGAAATAATAGGGTTTTGGCTCAAGGAAAAAGCGTGCGCCTTTTATTAAACATTTCATATCAATCCAAAAATCTTGACCCATCCTAATGGCATCATCGTACTCGATGCCGTGCTTAACCAAAAATTCTCGTTTGAATAGAGGCTTGCTTATACCAAGATGCAATCCTGGTTCTCCATAGGCGTCAGTTTTTACAAAATAAACGATATCAATTTGGATAATTTTATCTATATGTTCTTCACTTTCTTGAATCAATGTGCTCCAAGGAGATGTTTCGCCATCTTTGATTAAATAAAGATCGTCAGCAATCATGTCTGCATTTTTTTCATTTGCCAGTGACACGAGCTTTTCTAATCTTTCAGGAGCATACCAGTCATCTGAATCAAGCACAGCAATCCATTCTCCTTGGGCTGCTCTCAGGGCACGATTACGCGCACCAGCAGCCCCAAGGTTTTGTTGATTTACTATTACTTTGAGACGTGGGTCAGTAAAACTTTTAGCGACTTCTACAGTTTTATCACTTGAAGCATCATCGACTATAATAACTTCAATATCTGTGAGCGTTTGCTCTAAGACTGACTCTATTGCCTTCGCAATATAAGCTTCAGTATTGTAAGCAGGAATAATGACAGAGACTTTAGGATTCATGAAACTGGACTCCAGACTACACGGTTCGGTAAAAACACTAAAAGTCTAACAATAATTTGATAATTTTTTATTTAGTATACAACTCAGTAGGTTAGTGAGAATAAACAATGACTCCTTGAGGTCAATTATGAGACATTCGTCCTTAAGTAAGCAGTGAGTGCATTGGTAGAGTTGTTTCGGTCGGCTCCCAGCTTAGACGCACAGCAGGCAGCGCTACCCTTTGGTTGACTGACGTTCTAGGCTAGCTTCCATTGTGTTAGTTAAAAAATGACCAGTCAAGATACCACTACTAAGGTAGTATCTATCTTCCGAAATTCGGTGTAGGGTTTCAAAGCCACTACGACGCTGACGATCGCCTATTACCCAGTAACGCTGCACAATAGTATCTAAACCAATCCAGCCTTCACCTTCAACCTGTCCTAGAATATTATGCTGGAGTAAAAAAGTATACTGACGCTCTCCCTCATGCAACCGCCCCTTATATTGCAGAAAGATTTCTGAGCGATCGCTACCTGGAAATACCAACTTTGTAGCCATAGTAAACCAGTTATCTCGATTCCAAGCGACCAAGGTCATACCCTTGACGCTGATTGGCATACCATTACGTTCCAGCCAATTACCTTGCATTGCCCAGCGTCCTGGTTCTAATAAAAAAGTATGAGCCACCTTCTATATTCCTTGTCTTGATCGAGTACCGCCAAGACTACAGTTATAGTCTGTCTTTTATTTTGTAACTTAGTTACAAAAATCTGTCTTGATCGAGTGCCGCCAAGACTACAGTTATAGCAGTGCTAAGTTACGTTAGCGATAGCGGAGCGTTGAGGCAGTGCTGAATGAAGAAATTTTTTATCTTGTTTATTGTTCCTGTGATTCAGGAGTGAATTTGGTGAATTTCTCCCAAAAGCACTTCTTGAGGTGCTCCAGTTGCAGTAGGTAAATTGCCAGGAATACCCAAATGTCGCCAGTAGGCTAAAACTGCAAAGGCGATCGCTTCTTTAAAATCTGCACTCAAACCGACTTCATCTGTAGTCAAGACTGGTATTGATGTTAGCAATAACTCTAATCGACGTTTTAAATATAAATTGCGACTACCACCGCCACATAATAGTACCCTCTGTGGCATTTCCGGCAAAAAAGTGCGGTAACTATGAACAATTGAAGCAGCTGTAAGTTCTGTGAGAGTTGCCAGTATGTCGGCAGGATTGAGTTTATATTCTTGAGCATCTTTTAAACACTGATGCAGGTAAGTCAGGCCAAATAACTCTCGACCAGTAGATTTGGGTGGTGGCAGATGAAAATAGTCTTGGTTGAGCCATTGTTCTACCAATGGATGGCAAGGAGTACCAGTGGCTGCCCAATTGCCATTTTCATCGTAAGTTTTAGCACCAGCGCTTAAATGTTCCACCGCTAGATCCAACAGACTATTTCCTGGGCCAGTATCCCAAGCGCGAATTTTTGAAAGCCAGTCGCCATGCCGAGGCGGAATATAAGCAACATTACCAATACCACCAATGTTTTGAATACAGCGCCCCTCCTGGGGATGACTAAGTACATAGGCATCTACTCTGGGCACAAGAGGCGCACCATGACCACCAATATCGATATCAGCAGCGCGGAAGTTGCTCACAGTTGTAATGCCTGTCAGATGGGCAATTAAGGCACCGCGCCCTAGTTGCAGACTGTAACCTAGTAGGGGGTGGGGAGCGATTTTCTTCTCTATTCCATTATCCGCAGGTGGTCGATGATAAACTGTCTGACCGTGGGAGCCAATGAGAGTAGCTGGCTGATGACCAATTTGAATATTTTGGGCGGCTTGGGCAAAGACTTGAGCGATCGCATCATCTATTTCTGCCAATTCTGCCATTGAGATGGCAACACCAGCACCAACCGCCAATATTGTTTCTCTAAGTTCAGATGGATAAGGATATGTCGCCCCAGCCAGTAACGCAATTTTAAGATCCAATTCTGTACCGGAAATCTCTACTAACGCAGCATCTATACCATCTACGGATGTGCCACTAATTAAACCGATAACGCGAGTAGAAACAGCAACTTCTTCAGTCGGATGCATTGATAAAAATTCTTTTGTTGATTGCAATAGGTAGTTCAATTTATGTTACTACGCATTTCAAGAAACTAAGGTGACATAGTTGGCTGGATAAAGGCCTAACTTTTCACGTTATGTGAAAAAGTCCATGAAAACCTAACCCCCCTCTCGCGACACGGGATGGAGAAAAGTTCAAAGTCTCTCTCCTTAAAGGAAGAGGGAAATAGAAGTGAGCTTTTTCAGATACCGTGAAAAATCAGGAATAAAGACGAGTAGGCAGAGCAAGGAAAGAATGGCAAAACTAATACAATGACCACTATTTTATTTCTATTTATCAGTAAATAGGGTCATCCAAAACTGTCCATTATCTTTATTATTCTTTAATAAAAACAACATTCAAATCTAAAAACTATTAATATACATAGTTTAATTTTATAACTTATTTCTATTCAAATAAGGGACAGATGTTCTATCGAATTTTTTGGAAACACCCAAGCGATAAGCACAGCCTTTCAAAGGATTGGACATAGCACAATGTCTCTTAATTTTTTAAGTTTAAAAAATTAGCAGCCTGCAAATGATAAAATAACACCTTTTATAAATAAAGCTTGTTTATAATTTAGCACTGATAACTTTGCGGTTTCTACATAAAGCTATATACATAAACGAATATAACATCAGTGATTTTCCTCTAAATAAAATTGAATAATTTACATTTTTGTCTAGGTGGAATCAAATTGAAAAAGTAGTAATCCTTCTGATGTTGAAATCTCGAAGCACATAGCACAATAAAGCTATGAACACGAAAGATTAAAAAACGAAAAGAATTGCAAGATGAAAAGTATTTTAACTAAGTCCGCGATCGCTTCTAGTGTTGTTTTATCTTTAGCTACTGTTACCTGCCCTGTAATGGCTGCATCTTTTACGGTATCAATAGAAAACCCAGGCGTAGAAAATGCACAATTATCAAATCTTGTTAATGCTCATGTACAAAATTTTGATGCACAAACAAAAGGCTATAGTGCAACAGGCTTTCAATGGAATGAAGGAACAACAAATATTGGTAGCTATAAGAATACTCTGATCATGAATCCAGACCAATATGGTGCTGCTGGTGGGACAGGTAAGTATTTTGATGTAGACACAAATAGATCGGGTAATGGCCAAAAGGTTTCCACACTCAATTTGACATCCCCACAAAGCTACTTTGGACTTTGGTGGTCTGCGGGAGATAGTAGCAACGTACTCACATTTCTTTCACAAGGTAAGGTTGTAGAAACTATGACCACTGCTGATGTGGTTACTTATATCGCAAAACAACCAAATAAAGCCAGTTACTATGGTAATCCTAATTCGGCATTCAAAGGTCAGAACTCTTCAGAACCTTATGCGTTCATCAACTTCTACAGTGTTGGCGCAACTTTTGATCAGGTTCAATTCACCAATATTGGCGGAACTGGTTTTGAATCAGATAATCACACGATCGCCACTGGCTACAAGAGTATCACTGGTAATATCGTTACAGTCGCAGTTCCTGAGTCTTCTTCTGTATTAGGAGTTTTTGTGATTGGTTTTGTAGGCGCTACTTCAGTTCTGACTCGTCGAGTCAAGAAAAAGTCAGATTTGCAATTGTCATAAGTGTCGCGGCTTGCAAGCAAAACAATTTCTGGCTCATATTAAGAGTCTTCTAAACTTCTGATGTCACCTCAGTAAGATTTGCCTGATTTTCTCTATGTCTTATTCCCAGGCTGCACTTGGCGTAGCCTGCGCTAGGCAGAATTTCAAAAGTCTAATGAAAAATCAACATTAAATACAAGTTAGGGCGAGCTTACTTAGGTAAACTCGCCCTAATTGTTTTGCCATTTATGTTATGAGCAGTCACTCTACAACATTTAGGCAATGCCCGGATTGCTTCAGCTTGGAGATACCGATATTACTCAGCCTCCAGTCCTTGGGATAGAGCTGATCTTCAAGCCCACATCTTAAGAATCGATATGATAGAAAAGTAGATAAAACTTAAAAAATATTTATCGAATGGTGCTTCAATCATCTGGCTTGTCCAAGGTCAAAGACTCATTAACACAAAAAATCTTCTTGGGTAACGAACCCAATGCTGAGTTAATTGCAATTCTCACCGTTTATTTTGTCCAAGGAATTTTAGGGTTATCGCGTCTAGCCGTTAGCTTTTTCCTCAAAGATGAACTGCTGCTGAGTCCAGTCGAGGTGTCGGCGCTGTTGGGAATCGTCTTCTTACCTTGGATGATCAAGCCAGTATTTGGTTTTATCTCAGATGGCTTGCCTATATTTGGCTATCGTCGGCGTCCTTACTTAATTTTATCTGGGATATTAGGAACTGTTTCCTGGGTGAGTCTAGCCACAATAGTTCATAGTAGCTGGGCAGCTACGTTAGCGATCGCTCTTGGTTCTCTCTCTGTCGCCATGAGTGATGTGATAGTTGACTCGTTGGTTGTGGAACGAGTTAGAGGCGAATCGCAAGCGAAAGCCGGTTCATTACAATCTTTGTGCTGGGGTGCTTCTGCGATCGGAGGTTTAATAACAGCATACTTTAGCGGTCTGCTACTCCAATACTTTACTACCCGTACTGTCTTTGGAATTACCGCCTTATTCCCTCTTATCGTCTCAGGGGTAGCTTGGTTAATTGCGGAGTCCCCTGTTAGCAAAGATACTCAAGATAGTAACCACACCAACACTTTATCAATCAAACATCAACTGGGGCAGCTACGCCAAGCCATTACCCAAAAAAGAATTTGGCTACCAACGGCGTTTATCTTCATCTGGCAAGCTACCCCAAATGCTGAATCAGCCTTTTTCTACTTCTCTACCAACGAACTTCACTTTGAACCAGAATTTTTGGGGCGGGTAAACTTGGTTACAAGTTTCGCTTCTTTAGCAGGTGTTTGGATTTTTCAGCGTTTCCTCAAAAGCATCCCTTTTCGCGTAATTTTTGCTTGGAGTACCGTCCTTTCATCACTTTTAGGGATGACAATGCTGTTGTTAGTCACTCACACAAACAGACTCTTAGGTATAGATGACCACTGGTTTAGTTTGGGTGATAGCCTAATTCTCTCTGTGATGGGAAAAATTGCCTTTATGCAAGTAATGGTTCTAGCAGCAAGGCTTTGTCCCTCTGGAGTGGAAGCAACGTTATTTGCGTTGTTGATGTCGATATTTAATTCAGCAGGAACGGTTTCCCAAGCATTGGGGGCATTAATCACCTATTGGCTGGGGATTACTGCAACTAACTTTGAGTCACTTTGGCTATTAGTGCTAATTACTAACCTCAGCACACTGCTACCCCTACCATTTATCAACTGGCTACCTGCTGCTGAAGAACAAACTGAGACATCAAAGGATAAAGAACAAACGTTTTCGCCTGATTTCATGTCTGAGTTAGTGCTAAGAGAATCAGAGCCAAATATAGTTGATTAACAAAGAAATGTTTTGTATACAGATGCAAAGCTCCCAAGATATTAGAATCTAGCAAAAGTCATGGTTTCTTCTGAACAACCATAAATCAACATTGTCTTATAAAGTTCCGGACGATTAAAACTTTATAAGAACTTGGGTTTTTCAAAAAATCTAATTTCTGAACATCTTTACCATATTTGAGAAGCAGATATCAAGTATATGCAAAATTCAAAAGTTCAAGAAACCCCAGTTGCAGAAAAATCCTACACTCGTGCAGACTGGCAAGGAGGATATCAATCTCTCACCCAAGAATTTGATTATTGGATTGATGATATAGAAGGGCAAATTCCTAGAGAATTAGAAGGTACGCTGTTTAGAAATGGTCCCGGTTTGCTCGATGTAAATGGGCAACTTCTTCATCACCCGTTTGATGGAGATGGGATGATTAGTAAAATTACCTTTACGAACGGTCGTGCCCATTTTCGCAATCGCTTTGTCCGCACAACTGGCTATTTAGCAGAGCAAAAGGCGGGAAAAATTCTTTATCGCGGTACTTTTGGCACTCAAAAACCCGGCGGTTGGCTAGCTAATATTTTTGACTTCAAACTCAAAAATATCGCTAATACAAATGTTATCTATTGGGGTGGTAAACTGCTAGCGCTGTGGGAAGCTTCTGAAGCATATCGCCTCGACCCCTACACTCTTGAAACCTTGGGTAATGAATATTTTAATGGTGCTTTGTCAGCAGGTGAAGCTTTCGCTGCACATCCCCGCGTTGAAAATAGTTTCGGCCAAAATGGGGACGCACCTTGTCTGGTAAACTTCTCGATTAAGCCGGGATTATCTACCACCATTACTATTTTTGAGCTAAACTCAGCAGGTGAAATTGTCAATAAACACGCTCATAAGGTTCCAGGTTTCTGTTTCATTCACGATTTTGTTATTACTCCCAATTACTGCATCTTCTTTCAAAATCCTGTCACTTTCAACCCCATACCTTTCGCCTTGGGAATACGTGCGGCGGGAGAATGTATAAAATTTCAACCAAATCAGCCAACTCAAATTATAGTTATTCCCCGCACCCCCAAAGAAGGACAAGAAGAGATAAAAGTTCTGGAAACTCAGTCTGGTTTCGTCTTCCACCACGTTAATGCTTTTGAGGTAGGAGGCGAAGTTTTGATTGACTCTATTTGCTACGAATCTTTACCAGAAGTTAAACCCGAAAGTGATTTTCGACAAGTTGATTTTGAGGCGCTTTCACCTGGACAACTTTGGCGATTTTGTCTGAATCTAAAGGATGAGACAGTCCGGCGGGAATTGATTGATAGCCGTTGTTGTGAATTTCCCAGCATACATCCGGCAAATGTAGCACACCCTTATCGATATCTATATATAGGTGCGGCTCATGCAGAGACTGGTAATGCTCCCTTACAAGCATTGCTGAAAATTGATTTAGAGTCTGGAGAAAGACAATTTTGGAGTGCTGCACCCCGTGGTTTTGTGGGTGAACCGATTTTTGTCCCACGCCCAGGTTCCGAAAAGGAAGATGATGGTTGGGTATTAGCTTTGGTTTATGATGCTGCTCATCACCGCTCAGATGTGATAATTTTGGATGCTAGTGATTTCTCTAAAGGAGCAATCGCGCGGCTACATCTCAAGCATCATATCCCCTATGGTCTGCATGGAAGCTTTACTTCTGAAGTTTTTGAGCAAATTTGATCCATTATTTGGATGAAACTATTTTTTCGCTGCCAATAATATGCAAATCTATATTTTTGAGCAAGCGCACCAAATTTTGGGTTAATAATTCTTTAAATAGGGCTTGCCAGTGCGATTAGCAAAGCGCCTGCGAAGGAGGTTCGCTGATTCTCTGCAATTACAATTTGAGTAATTTGATATTTCTTGGCAACTTTAGCGATCGCATTGGCTATATTACTCTTACAGAGTTTTTCACAAGTGTGTATGTGTAAGCTTTCCTCCTTAGTGAGGAAGCGTTCTGTATTGGCAACAAACAAAGATAACTTCTAACTCCCTACTCCCCACTCCCTACTCCCCACTCCCTACTCCCCATTTATGGATTTTCCTGACGATTAATATCCTGCAAGTCAAGATCATAATTCAATCTGAGAACGTTGACTCCCGGTTCGCCAAAAATCCATAAAAATCTGCCATCAGTATACTTATTAATTAAACGTAGGATCTCATCTTCTCTTACTCCCCGCGCACCAGCAACCCGCGTCAATTGCTGCCGTGCTGCTCTCAAGGAAATATGCGGGTCTAAACCAGAACCAGAAGTATAAATTATATCAGCGATCGGTTGAAGATTTTCGTCTCGCAATTGATTTCCCTGTTCTAGAATCCGGTTGAGTAGCTCTGGATTGCTTGCAGCGAGATTACTGGCTCCAGATATACCAGTTGGCTTGGCTCTTTTGCCTTGGCTATATCTAACTGTACTGGGACGAGAATGGAAATATCGCTCAGATGTGAACACTTGACCAATCAAAGCTGAACCAATTGGTTCGCCTTTTAGATTCGCCATGATGCTGCCATTCGCTTGGTAGGGCAAAAAAACTTGACCCACTACAAGAATTATTAGAGGATAGATAATTGCAGTCAACAACCAAAGCATTAGAGTTATAAATATTGCTCTGATAGTTTCTCGAATAATTGCCATAAAAGTTTTCCAGCTACTATTAAAATTTAATTTTTAATTTTAATTATTTTACCCAAGTATAAGGATATTCAAAGATGCTGTCAGCAACAGCATAAAAAACTGGGGCAATTACCACATTCAAGCACAGCAAGATCAAAATGGCGAGTGGTAGATATTGTTTACGCCATTGCGACCAAACATTGTACATTGCCTCTTTTACATCTATCGGCAGAAACTTTTTCCAAACATCGACCTGTTTATCCATATTTTTCTTTTTCCCTCTCTCAACAGGTAAAAGTAAAAATGTTTATTATTTTACTTTGGTTAGGATGCGCTTGTTTCGTAGCGTCTGTACTTTTGTTTTCCTTAAGACAACCCCACAATTGTAATCACTATATCTATCAACTTAATGGCGATAAACGGCGCAATAACCCCACCTAAGCCATAAATTAAGATATTACGTTGAAGTAGCTGATTAGCTGTCAGTGATCTAAACCACACACCCTTTAATGCCAAGGGAATCAAAGTAGGAATAATCAAAGCATTATAAATTAGCGCTGATAAGACAGCAGAATTAGGGCTAGTCAAATTCATAATATTCAAGCTTTGCAAATTAGCAGCGACAAAGACCACTGGGATAATAGCGAAGTATTTAGCAATATCATTAGCGATGGAAAACGTTGTCAATGCTCCGCGAGTAATCAACAATTGTTTGCCAATACTAATGATATCGATCAGCTTTGTGGGATCGGAGTCTAAATCGACCATGTTGGCAGCTTCTTTTGCAGCTTGCGTTCCTGTATTCATCGCAACGCCAACGTTAGCTTGGGCTAATGCCGGGGCATCGTTAGTCCCGTCTCCTGTCATCGCAACCAGTTTACCTGCTGCTTGTTCTTTTTTAATGACACTGATTTTGTCTTCTGGTGTGGCTTCGGCAATGAAGTCATCAACCCCTGCTTCTCTGGCAATGACAGAAGCTGTAATCCGGTTGTCTCCAGTTAGCATGATGGTACGTACCCCCATCCGTCGCAGTTGTTCAAAGCGATCGCGGATACCAGGTTTAACTATATCTTTGAGATAAATAATCCCATAGATTTCGTTATCTAGGCTGACTGCCAGAGGTGTACCTCCCAGACGAGAAACTCGTTCGTAAACAACATCCAATTCTGGTGTATCTCGTCCGTTGCGGAAACGGACAAATTCTTTAATAGCTTCTACTGCTCCCTTCCTAGCCTCGTACCCACCAGGCAAGTTAGTGCCACTTATCCGTGTTTTCGCGGAAAAATCAACTGCTTCTGCCTGACTATAGTCGAAATCAAACCGTGCTACTAACCTTTCTGCCAGTCGCAGAATGGATTTACCTTCTGGTGTATTGTCAAAGACACTAGCAGCCCAGGCAATATTAGCAATTTCCAATATTGAATGACCGTTGATGGGAATAAACTCTTCCGCTAAACGGTTGCCGATGGTAATTGTACCTGTCTTATCGAGAAATAAAGTGTTGACATCACCACAAACTTCGATTGCTCGCCCTGAAGTGGCAATGACATTAAGTTGGGCAACTCGATCCATACCAGCAATGCCGATGTTACTCAATAAGCCGCCAATGGTAGTAGGAATTAATGCTACTAATAGGGCAATTAAAATTGGCACGCTAACTGGACTGTTGACATAGTAAGCAAATGCAGGCAAAGTAACCACAACTAACAAAAACACTAAGCTGAGAACTGCCAGCAATACTGTCAGAGCAATTTCATTGGGTGTTTTACTGCGTGCCCCTTCTAGCAAGCCAATCATCCGGTCAATGAAACCTTTACCCGGATCAGTAGTGATGCGGATAATTAGCTCATCTGAGATAATCCGCGTCCCACCAGTGACGGAACTGGAAACGTCGGAGCCTGGTTCTTTTAATACTGGTGCGGATTCTTTAGTAATTGCCGATTCATCGACTGAGGCAACACCCATGATTACCTCGCCATCGGCGGGAATGATATCGCCAGCAACAACGTAGATGTTATCTCCTTGTTTAAGGCTGGTGGATGAAACTTCACTAATCGTCCCGTCGGAAGCAAGTTTTTTCGCCATTGCCTCTGATTTCGTTAATCGCAAGACATCAGCTTGGGCTTTACCCCGCCCTTCTGCGACTGCTTCGGCAAAATTGGCAAACCAAACTGTAAAGAATAAAATTCCCGACAACAAGCCGTTAAAAACTTGCGGGTTCTTTTGCATGGCTGGGCCAAATAGGTTGGGATCAATCGTTAATAATAGGATGATGATTGTCCCCACCCAAACCACAAACATCACTGGGTTTTTGATTGCATACTTAGGGTTAAGCTTGACAAAAGCATCTCTGATTGCCCTTAAGTACAGCCACTTATTACTTGTCCTGGCCTTTTTGCGTGCTTGGCGGCGATCGCCAGAACGAGGATTTGGCCGTCTAGCTTTGAAGTTAGTTGCCACTTGATTCATGAATAAAGTTAGGAGTTAAGAGTTAAAAGTTAAAAGTTAAGAGGTAAGAGTTAAAAGTTAGGAGTTAGGAGTTTCCAATAAAATATAGATCCAACCTTGTAGAATGCGTTACGCGATCGCTAACACAACGTCAGTTGCGACAACGTATAGCGAGTCAGGCGCTCGTTGCCGTTGTCGCAGACAAGACTCGCTAACGCTAACGCTTACGAGCGCCGGAAACCTTCGTTTGAGTAACGCTCCTACGGCGCTGGATTCACCGCAACGCACGGGTTACCCTACCAAACAAGATAATTTATTTATTTTTTGGTATTCTCTTAATTCCAGACTTATAACTCATAAATTTTCTAACTGCCAGATGCTAGTTTCAAACCCTCAGCGATGGGGCCTAAAGCTAGAACGGGAAAGAAAGTCAATACTCCCAAAACCAGTGTGACTCCAGCAGTAATACTAGTAAATACTAGAGAATCAGTTCTCAGAGTACCAGGGGTTTCTTGTACTTGTTGTTTGCGAGACATACCGTCAGCTAAAAGCAGGAGGGCAATTATCGGAATGTAGCGTCCTCCGATTAAGCTAACTAAAGTACTCAAGTTCCACCACAAGGTATTATCCCTCAACCCTTCTAAGCCGGAGCCATTATTTGCTGCTGCTGAGGCATATTCATAAACTACTTGAGAAATACCGTGATAGCCAGTGTTGCTAATTCCAGATAGAGAGATGGGATAAGCCAAGGCGATCGCACTGGGAATCAAAATTAAAATTGGGTGAATCAACAACACCACGCTGGCGAGGACAATTTCGCGTTTTTCAATTTTGCGTCCTAAAAACTCTGGGGTACGTCCTGCCATTAGTCCAGTTAGGAACACTGTAAGAATCAAGTAAATGAATAGGTAAGCTGTTCCAGTTCCTTGGCCGCCCCAGATAACTTGGATAAACAAGTTGAAGAGTGTCGAAAATATTCCTGGCGGCATCAAAGAATCGTGCATCCCATTCACAGCACCAGACATAGTAGCGGTAGTCATAACTGACCAAAATGCCGTTTGTACCCAGCCAAATCGAACTTCTTTACCCTCTAAATTAGGCTGTTCTAATCCAAAAGCGTTATTAACAAGGGGATTACCTTGCAGTTCTCCCACGGCTGTGACTCCCACCAGAATTACGAAAATCACAAACACCATCCAAAAAAGTAGCCAAGCTTGTTTGATATTGTTGGCAAATATACCGTAAGTGTAAATTAAGGCTGCTGGTATAGAAATCATGGCGATCATTTCTATCAAGTTAGAAGCGCCATTGGGATTTTCAAAGGGATGGGCTGAGTTTACGCCAAAAAAACCACCGCCATTTTGTCCCAAAAGTTTGATCATTTCAAAGGATGCCACTGGACCTCTGGCAAGATATTGTGTCCCGCCTTCTAAGGTTCTCACATCCAGAGTGCTATATAATGTTTGTGGTACACCTGTTACAAGCAAGGCGATCGCTCCAACAATCGAAATCGGCAGCAATATTCGCGTAATTCCACGGACGAGATCGACGTAAAAGTTTCCCAACTTTCTACCCGTCAACCCGCGAATAAAGGCAATTCCCACAGATAAGCCAGTGGCGGCGGAGGTGAACATCAAAAAGCCTAAAGCCGCTACCTGGCTGAAATAACTTAAGGTTGTCTCACCAGCATAATGTTGCTGGTCGGTATTCGTTACAAATGAAATGGTTGTATGCAGTAATACATCCCAGTTGGGCGCACCGAAGCCGTTAGGATTCCAAGGCAAGAGTCTCTGAAAATATATCAGTAAATACACTGAAATACCCATGAGCAGGTTGCTGTAGAGTACAGCCCGGATATACTGCGAACCCGTCATATCATCTTTTCTACGGACGCCCGCCAGTACAAACATACTTCGCTCTATCGGGTTCATTAAAAAATCAAGTAGTGTTTTTTCTCCCAAGAAGACACGGGCTATGTATTTACCCAGTAACGGAGTGATTGCTATGACAATACACAGCGTTAAGCCAATTTGCAAAAAACCTTGTCCCATATATTTCGCGCTCAATTAAATTTAAGTGCTAGCAAGCCAATTCTTAGAAATAACAGATTAACTGTTGGGGTATTTGATTTGATAAGAGGCAGGAGACAGGGAAAAGGTAGAAACCTTGCTCCTTGTGGGCGAAAGCACGCTGCTCCTTTTCTCACCAGGGTTGAGAGCAACACCCTTTGTGGGCGGTTTTTCTCCCCTGCTCCCTGCTCCCTTGCTTATTCATTTCAAGCAATTTGGTGATATCTCAATATCACCGCCATTTTTTTATCTGGATTTACTATTTTTAGTTATTACTATCCAGATACTTATTAAAGTTATTGTTAAGAATATTTAATTATTTACTCTTAATTTATCTATCTCGCTAGTTAGTATTATTTGTTTATACAATACATTCTCGAAGTTTGCTACTTTCAAAGAATATAAATATTTAACAGAATTTCTCAGAATAAATCATGGTTTGGGGGGTTATGGTAGAGACTACGTCCCTTGTAGGCAATTTACCCAGTTCCCTGTCCCCAGTTCCCAGTCCCCGTTTTTGTATCTGGACAATCGTAATATTCGGGTTAATGCTCAAGTTAACATTTGCAGATATAGATTGCAGCATCAGAATTGTTGATTAATTAACAATTCTGATGCTACAAACAAACTAAAAGCAATGGAGTCTTCTTACCAGACGCCAAATATATTCTCTGGGTTGCCAGAGGAAATGAAATTATCCACAAAAACTTCCTCAATCTATTAAACAAAACAAAAGAGTTTCTATCTCCTGCCCTCTGCCCCCTGCCCTCTACCCGCAAACCCGTTTCATGCAAAGGAAAACTACTGTATTAATTGAGTGGACGCAGAAGTGTAATTTTGCCCATGCCAGTCCCTTCATTGAGCTGGGCTACGTAGATATGTCCATTCGTGGGATTTTCAACTAAATCCAATGGACTTGGGTTAAAACCAGTGAAGCCAGTAATACCAGTTTGGGAATTTATAATATCCAAGTTTGCGCCACCCGGTGTTAACACAATGATGTCTTTACCAGAACTGTAACGTATCACTAGGAGTTTACCTTTTAGCTTGCCACCTAAAATATTGCTATGGTATTCAATGATACCATTAGGTGAGAAATGCTCTCCGAAATCGAAGGCAATACCCTTCCAATTTCGGTCAGGTAGAGTACCAATAGGATATTCATTTACCTGACCGGGGTCTGTATTAGCTGTGGGATTTCCCCCACTCAACACCCACTCACAACGTTTAGGATTGGGATGACCATAATAACCATTTTTAACAACGCGAAACAGATAATCTCGCTGCGTACTTATATCGCTGAGGCCAGGTACGGATGGGCTGGTATAAGCCCCATTAGTAGCTTTGTCGATACGGTTTTGGCAAGCAATAGGTAGGGGGATAGGTGTATTTGGTGTATTGCCACCAGCTGCTGAACCATTCGTTGGCACATATAACTGACCATTGGTGTGCCAGACTAGATCATAGGCATTACGTACACCACTGGCAAAGATAGTTACAGCTGCTCCTGGCTTAAAGGGGTTATAAGTACCTCCATCCTCCGTCTTAACGCTTAAAGGAAGTGAGGTGATCTTAGATAAGTCAACTCGTAAGACAGCAGCACTTAACAATCGCTCAGGACGATTACTCCAGGCATTGTTTGCTGCGCCTGTACTACTATTACTACCCTGCAACACATACAGCACTTTTGGCTCATTGGGTTTAAACTCAATACTGTTTGTTAGATGATCCCGGCTTGATCGTGGTAAATTAACCACATAATCTCTTACTGTCTCTAGGTTGGAACCACTCAACCGAGTAATTTTCCCAGTCCAATCCGGCGCATCAACAGTTCCATGCCAGTAGTAGTTGTTTGTTACCCATAGAATTAGGTTGCTAGCATTTGTTGATGAGGGATCAAAGTGCATACCAATGATAGTCCGATTACCACCATTTGCAGTCTGCAATGAGGAAATCGTTTGTGGCCTACCTAGAGTGCCATTAGCATTGATCGGGAAGCGCAAAATCTCACCTTGTAAGGTGGCAGCATAAAGTTTATTGTCAGGTCCAATCAATACTGTGGTGTAAGGTTTGGTAGGTACATTCGGTAGTGAGATTTGCTCAAAAGTAATATGGCTTGCTTCATTCGTAAGAGTGCCTGTTGTGAAACTGATGGTATAGGGTAAGAATGCAGCTCCATTGCTATCTTTTACCCCGTCGGTGATTTTTAAAAGATATTTGGTACTATTCTTGAGATGATTTATCGGGGAAACTACAATCACATCTCCACCACCCGAAGTATTGTAATTTGCAGCAACTTGTCTGTTAGTACTGCTATCGATCAGCTTGATGGTTGAGGCTGAAAGACTATTAAGCGCAATCCCACTGTTAGGAAGATTTACGTCTGCTGTAATCGAGATATCAGGCGATACATTTGTCTGATTATTAGTAGGATTGCTCATTCTGACCGAGGGACGATTACCCACTGCGATCGCAATATAGTTGAGCTTGCTATCTTTACCACCTTTAGCATCAATTGTGAGCTTGCCATCGGTAACATTAACAATTCGAGTAGCTGCGGTAAATTTTTGGGTTGCTGTTGGTGCAAAGCCGGAAATAACAGTCTTATTTTCTACAATGTTATTTGATTGAAAATTAATCATTGCTGGAACAATTGCTAATACCAGCATTCCGGGTTTAATCTTGTAAATCATATATACCTGTCGTTATAGTCTAAATTGCTACAGGAGTAGTCCATGATATTGGCCAAGTATTTGCGATGATTATTCTTGGCGATCGTTGACTGGTTAGAAACGAACATGATCACCGCAAGATTCAGGTAAACCATTCTTTTGATCGCTTGTCTGGTTACTCTTAGTCCGATCACTCTCAATACGGTTCGGTTAGCTTGTTTATCCGAGTCAAGATCCCCCCAACCCCCCTTACAAAGCAGGGCCAATTCACTTCTTAACCTCCTTAGAAAGGGGGTTGCCACAGGCGGGGGGATCTTATCCGAACCGTATTGCGATCACTCCACTTACCAACGCTAGAGCGCACAATATTCTGTTATTGAAGAAGGCAGTCCCAATGAAAAATTTCATCACCAAACATGATGAGGATTGGGGACTAGTATTTTTACTCAGCACTTTCAAGCCAGAGGGCAGAAGGGATGAAATATTGTGGAGGATTTAAGCCACCACGCCACTTCCTCTACTTGGAAAGAAGTCAGATAGATCGAGGAAACTCTTCCACAGCAATGGTTCTACCAAATCTGCATTTTTTGTAGGGAATTCAAACTTTTGATGACCGAAAGGCAGCAAGAGTTTTAAGCTTATCTCATCCCTTTTTAGGGGTGGGATTTCACGAAAGACTGTTAACCGTCAACCGTCAACAACGTCGGTATGTCTTTCATCCCATCTTTGAAAAGAGTGCGTTTTTCCAACGCCTTTTTATAAGCGCTCTTAATAGGAATTCTTCGTTATGCCTTTTTTCTCTATAAGAGGCTACGCGAGTGAACTTTTGCCTTTTTTTTTGAAAAAACTGTATTTTTATTGCCTGAGATGAAGCTGGTCTAGAAACCATAACCTATCCTCCAGACTAAGTACAAATTATTTAATAAATACTTGAGATTAGGTAAATACTGAACTTTTTTTAAGGGAACTTCTTAACTTCTCAACTTGGTGCAGTATGATTACGTAAAAAGTAATAAATCTTCAAAATTATTACTGTAACTTTTTCACTGCTGCTGGCAGAGTTGATTCTTGTCTGTGCTGTCAATATGTAAGTAACTTTGGCAACAAATTCTGAAAAACTCTTTTATATGTATGCCTTAACTTTATTAATAGATGATATTGCGATTCACTTTATCTATCTGAGGATTTATTATGCATGGCTCGACTCAACTACCACCCTTGAGACAAACATTAAAATCAGCTTATTCTGGGGAATAGGAAAAAGGATTTTCATGTGTGATTCTATACATAATTTATGTTTACATAATATTTAATGGGTCTACATCAATGGTCAAACTAACAGAAGCAGGACAAAGCGATCGCACTTCTTCCCAGTCTGGTAATTGTGGCAATGCATCGGGGGCAAATTTAATCAATATCTGCCAGCGATAACGATTAGCTACCCGTAAAATGCTTGCTGGTGCTGGGCCTAATATCTCGAATTCTTCTTCAGTACTCAAGGTTGTAGCAATGATTTGCGCCGTATTTTGCACTTGAATGGGATCGAGACTACTTAAGCGCAACAAAATTAACCGCCCATAAGGGGGATAATTAAGAGCTTGGCGTTGTTCTAACTCAGCTTGGGAGAAAGAGTGATAATCGTGCGATCGCACTGCTGCAATAACCTGATGCTCTGTAGTATAAGTTTGTACAATCACTCTACCCGGATCATCACCTCTACCAGCACGTCCAGCTACCTGAGTCAAGGTTTGAAAAGCCCGTTCACTGGCACGATAATCTGATAAATTTAGCAATCCATCGGCGGCGACAACGCCCACAAGTGTTACTTGGGGTAAATCTAAACCTTTGGTGAGCATTTGCGTACCTACTAATAAATGCGCTTCGCCATTGGCAAACTGGGTGAGTAAGGTACGGTGTGAGCCTTTGTTGCGAGTTGTATCGCTATCAAAACGAATATATTTTAAGTCCCGGAACTGTCGCGCTAATTCTTGAGTTACTCGTTGAGTACCGCTACCGAAAAATTTCAAGTAAGGGGAACTGCAATCGGGGCAAAATTTAGGATGCGATCGCGCATAATTACAATAATGGCAACGCAATAATTCCGGCGCTTTTTCTTCGGTGTGGTGATATGCCAGCGACACATCACAGTGCGGACATTCCAATACATATCCACAACTGCGGCAAGATACAAAAGTACTGTGTCCCCGGCGATGAATAAATAAAATTCCCTGCTGTTTTCTCTCTTGCAACTCTTGCAAAGCTTCTTGCAGCGATCTACTAAATATAGAACGATTTCCTTGCTGCAATTCTTGCCGCATATCCACTATTTCCACGGGCGGTAATGGGCGAGAATTGATGCGTTCGGGGAGTGAGAGGTAAAGAGTGCTAGGTGAAGAGTTAGGAGTTAAGAATTCTTCCCCTGCTCCCCCTGCCCCCTGCCTCCTCACACTTACCCAACTCTCTAACGAAGGGGTAGCAGAACCCAACAGCAAGGGGCAATTTTCTAATTCTGCTCGCCACTGGGCGACGGTACGGGCGTGGTAGGTGGGTATGGGTGAGTCTTGTTTAAAGCTGCTGTCGTGTTCTTCATCTAAGATGATTAAACCTAAGTTGGGCAAAGGGGCGAAAACCGCGCTACGCGTACCAATAACAACTTGGGGTTCTCCTGTGAGCATTTGTCGCCAAGTGTCGTAACGTTCACCATCGGAGAGGGCGCTGTGATAGACGCTGACTTTATTACCAAAACGGGCGCGAAAACGATCAGTTAGCTGGGGTGTGAGTCCAATTTCTGGGACTAAAACAAGGGCGGATTTGCCTTGGTTGAGGAGGGGTGCGATCGCTTGCAAATATACTTCTGTTTTTCCTGAACCTGTCACTCCATGCAATAAAACTTCCGCAAATCCGTCTAGTGTCTGGATTGTTTCTAAGGCGCTAGCTTGGGCAGTAGTTAAAGATTTAGCCCCATCGCCTGCTAATGCTGGCCCCTGTTCGGTTCGCAATACTTCCCGTTCTTCAATGACAATGTAACCCTTTTGTGTCAACGTCTTGAGGATAGAAGAACTAGCATTGCAAATTTGTAGTAATTCATTTTGCCACAACTCCCCATTATGCCGCCGCAGCACTTCCAAAATCTCTCGTTGGCGAGTAGTTAAGTCGTGATCGATTGTACCTGTCAGCATTACTGCTTTTTGCAGCTTTGGTCGAGTTAGTCTCGGTGGTTCTAAATAGCTTTCTACTAAACCAAATCGCAGCAACTCCCGAATTCCCCGATAGGCAGATTTGACTTTTTGCTGGAGGTAGACAAAACTATAATCCCCCGCCGGCTGTCCTTGCAAAAGTTCCCAAACTTGCCGCGCAGTAGGAGTCAAAAAAGCTAAAGGATCGGGAGATGCCAGTAAATAACTACTGCCCCCTGCCCCCCTGCCTCTAACAAGGCGGATACGACGCTGCGATCGCCCCAGCAACCCTGGTGGCAGAGCAACCCGGATTACTTGAATTAGGGGCGTATAGTAATATGCAGCGACTCGATTGAGTAATTCCCAATAAGCACTTGGGAAAAATCCAACGCTGACTATATCTTCTACTTCCCGGATTTTTTCTGGTGGTAAATCGACATTTGGTTGTGCCAGTAATCGAATGGCGATCGCTCCTAATTGTTGTGCCCCAAATGGCACGCTCAAAATATCCCCTGGTTTTATTTCTAACTGGGCTGGCAATCGATAAGTAAATAGTCCTGTACTTCCTGGACAGTCTACCAGTACTTCAACCCACCTATTAACAGTTGCATTTAACTGATACGATTCCCCAGGTTCAGCCACCATCATAGGAGATAAATTAACATCATTAATATACATAGTTTATGACTTTATAATTAGACATTTTGCTCACATAGCTGATCACAATTAACCTGGCTTACTTAACTCTATTTTTTGTTTTGTTAGACGTAAATTGTATTTCTCAATACTGTTATTCTTCATAATACTTGATAAGTTTCCTCTTATCTAATCTACTAGACAAATATGTCTCTTCTATACGTGCAATAAATATTTGGTGCCTACTCTACAAATAAAAGCATCTCGGCTAAATCTACAAAAGTTACTCCAACTACTAAATAGGGAGTAGCCTTTTTCCGCCTATCGATAGATATTCAACCCTTTGTGTATATGAGATGCTTTTATACAAATAAGAATATTTCGAAATTAAACTGCCATTATTATAATTTGTATCGTCAAGGTAACTTTAAACTATGAGTGCATAACCCCAGCAGCAGATTTTAATTTTACCTAACGATTTTTGACCTATAAGCATTAAAAATCTTTAGAAAAATATATGAAAGTTTAAGAAATTTGGATGATCAGTTGATATTTTTATGTTTGTTAAAGTTGAGAAAGTTTGAGGGGGTTTGACATATTTGGTAATTAAGAAAAAAATGAAGAATATAATCTGTTAGGAGCCTGAAAAGAAAGTTTTATTGGGTGCGAAGGCCAGTTTGGTTATAGGTTGTATCTAACTGTAACCCATCGGTGGTAGGTAAATGCCAATTTATATTCCTGAAGTTAAATTAGCATAAGCCTGTATTTCGCTATATATATAAACGGGTGCATTCGTCCCTTAGGGAAAACTACCAAGCTTCAAACGAGTAGCTGTAACTAAATTATGTACCAAACAAAGCAACAATCCCTAAAGGAAACTATGAATATTGTTGAATTGGGAAAAATGGAAATACTGGAGAACACTGCTGATATTGAAGAACCATTACTCGATATTTTAGATGCAGTGGCAGATGAAGAGCCTCCAATTGTAGTAGAAAATCTTGAATCAGACGAACGTGACGGAGATGCGATGGCTGCGGCCCGTCCGTCGGGATACAATAAAACCGAGCATGATGATGCCGTCGGCGCGTTTTTTAAAGAGATGGCCCGTTATCCGCTCTTAAAAGCTGATGAAGAGGTAGAGTTAGCGCGGCGAGTTAGGTTTCTAGAGGAAATTAGGGAATTACAGGCAGCCTTACAATCAAAACTAGGACACGAACCTAGCAAGATAGAAGTGGCTTCCGAGCTAGAAATGACGGAAAAGCAATTAGAAAATCGCTTGTATCAAGGTAGAGTAGCGAAACGCAAAATGATTCGCTCGAATCTGAGATTGGTGGTTTCTATTGCTAAACGATACCTAAATCGGGGAGTACCTTTTCTGGATTTAATTCAGGAAGGAGCAATGGGTTTAAATCGCGCTACAGAAAAGTTTGATCCAGATAAAGGATATAAATTTTCTACTTACGCCTATTGGTGGATTAGACAAGCGATTACCAGAGCTATAGCTAACGATGCGCGGACAATCCGGCTACCTATTCATATTGTTGAAAAGCTTAACAAGCTGAAAAAAGCCCAACGGGAACTCAAACAAAAACTCTGTCGCAATCCTACCGAAGGAGAAATGGCAGAAACTTTGGAAATTAGTGTGCAGCAACTACGCCAACTACAACAACTAAGGCGTCAAGCACTTTCTCTCAACCACCGCGTCGGTAAGGAAGAAGACACGGAATTGATGGATTTGCTAGAAGATGAAGATAACCTATCTCCAGAAGCAAAAATGAATGAAAACATGATGCGTCAGGAGATTTGGGAAGTTTTGGGTGACGTGTTAACTCCACGGGAGAAAGATGTGATTTCTCTACGCTATGGTTTGACAACCAGCGAACCCTGTACCTTAGAAGAAGTTGGCAATATGTTCAATCTTTCTCGTGAACGAGTACGACAAATTCAAAGCAAAGCGATGCGGAAATTACGTCGTCCCCACATAGCCAAACGTTTAAAAGGTTGGTTAATTTAATTACATTCCCGAAGATAGATGCAATACCTAATCTAATTAGCTCCATTAGGGAATATGGATCAATAAAGTACAAAAGTTTCAATCTCGTAGGAAAGCCGATGCGTTGCGGAGGTTCGCGAAGCTCGATAGCTTAATCCTACAGAGAAGTAAGCTACCTATAGCGTCTCTAAGAGTTGCTATGCGGTTAGCACACCCCCGTAAGCCTATGCATAGTGTCTCCCATTAATTCCAAAGGGAGAGGCTAACACCTGCGGTAGGATGCCGATTTGGGTGGCGTTTCCTTTAGGAGAAGGGCTATAAACATAAGAGAAGGCTTTAAGCTGCGCTATCGGTTGTTGCAACTGGCGTTGTGTTATGGGCATTTGTCATAGCGCAACTAAAACTCAGAATCATACCATACTCTTGGCAACAATACACCCTACAAAACTTGCTCTTTATTAAATCAACATTTTTAACCGATTTAAAGAGCTTGTATCTGCATATTTCTTGAGCTTCACCTATTGCAAATTGCAAAACCGGGTGTTTGCTAGCTTTTTTGGCTTTTCTTTAGTCATTACCCAAAAAAATTGCACAGTTACCTATAGACTATGGACTATGAACTATAGACTATAGACTAATGACTTCGCGTAGCAATTTGATTGTGCGTTTTGCTGAACCAACTGATCACAGCGTACTATTTAAATTAATTCAGGGGCTGGCTGAGTATGAAAAATTATCTCACGCTGTCACTGGCAATGCCCTCGAACTTAAGGAACATTTATTTGGTTCGCACAAATATATAGAAGCGATTTTAGCAGAATCTGCGGGTCAAGCTGTTGGTTTTGCCCTGTTTTTCCATAATTATTCAACATTTTTGACCAAGCCAGGAATTTACTTGGAAGACTTATTTGTTTTACCAGAATATCGCAGGCAAGGTATTGGAAAGGTCCTCTTAAGTAGAGTAGCCCAAATAGCCGTAGAGCGTGATTGTGGACGGTTAGAGTGGAGTGTGTTGGATTGGAACGAATCAGCCCAAGAATTCTACCGTAGTATGGGAGCATCTATATTAGATGATTGGCGGATTTGTCGTGTTACAGAAGATGCGCTTACTCAGTTAGGGGCTGTCAACTAAAGAACAAAGGATGAATAAAAAAGATGAAGCAGGACAATTTTCATCTTGAATATTTCATCCTTAAGCGCCTGCTATTTATTGGTTATAAAGTATTAAATTTTCTATAAATTTGCACTTTTATTATTAGCGTAGATACAAAGCAGCTTGTCGCCAGATATGACCCTGTGCTAATAAACCTAAATCTAAAACCCCGAATATTTAAAATCCAAAAACTTGATAGCAAAGTTTGACAGCTTGTCATTTGACTATAGCAGCACCTCAACTGACAATTAATTATGAAGAATATTGCAGCAAATAAGCCGTTATTGCAGGGAGAAGATGAAATGAAAAAAATTATTACAGTGATGCTGTTAGGCATAGCAATCTTCACCTTTGTCTTCAGTAGTCCAGCTTTGGCAGGAGATGCTGTGAGTGGAGCTAAAGTATTTAGTGCTAATTGTGCCTCTTGTCATGCGGGAGGTAAAAATCTGGTTCAAGCTCCGAAGAATCTGAAGAAGGACGCTTTAGAAAAGTATGGTATGTATTCAGAGGAAGCGATTATCGCTCAAGTTACAAAAGGTAAAAATGCCATGCCTGCTTTTGGCAGTCGTTTAAAACCTAACCAGATTGAAGATGTAACTGCTTATGTGCTTTCACAAGCAGATAAGGACTGGAAATAGACTAAAATCTAATTTCAATAAGTAACAATTTGCGGGGCTTTTTGTCCCGTAAATGTTAGGGGTGCAGAAATTTTTAAATAGGATGCTTATACAAATTTTGGGCTTGGGATTAAAAGTCTTCACAAAAAGACTCCTCTAAAAAGATCAAACAATAATACCTATCTTAATTCGGTATTATAAATAATTTCTGGCGATTATTTATTAGTCTAATTATTGCTTTCCCGACTTTATTCGCACAGCACAAGAAATGAAGATAACTTTGCTGCGGTACGTGATTTTTACCAAGTCATCAGTCGCTATTATTTTAGAGCGCCTGTAAGCCTCACACTGCATAAGAAAAAGCCTGCGTTGGCAAGCTTCTTGAAAAGATTTTAAGAGAGCGATCGCGCTGTTATAAACTCAAAATGAAATACTCCCGATTGTGATTAGTATTTGGTAAAATTTATGTACATAGCATAAAAAATGGGCATCACCGTATACATAGGTTTCCCAAAAATACTAGTTAATCAACAATCTAGGAAACGTAAACCGGAGGACAGGCTACCGCCTCACTCAGTACGTAGTGCGATCGCAATCAGCCTGAAGTTGCTATGATTATTGCCTACTTTCCCAAATAGTCCCAAGATTAGGAAGAAGTAGGGGAGCAGAGGTGAGAATGTCCAATCCTCAATAGCCAATACCTTCCTATGACTTTTAAATTTTGAATTTTTAATTTTGAATTCGGAGCGAAGCAACGTGACACCTTCTATAAACCAGGTTTATCCCGTTATTTGGCACAACGACTCAGTGTCACTAATTGACCAAACTCGCCTACCCAACGAATATGCATTCGTGGAAATTCACCGCAGTGAAGATATGGCGCGGGCAATTAAAACGATGATTGTTCGAGGTGCGCCAGCAATTGGTGTGGCTGCGGCTTATGGTATGTATCTTGGTGCAAGGGAAATTGAGACTAGCGATCGCCATGAGTTTTTAGATAGCTTAGATAAAGTAGCCCAGTTGTTGCGTTCTACTCGTCCGACGGCAGTAAATTTATTTTGGGCAATTAGCCGGATGATGAAAGCCGCCTACGAAACACTGGGAACTGTAGAAGAAATCAAGGAAACCCTTTTCCAAACAGCCCAAGCAATTAACGCTGAAGATTTACAAACCTGTCAGGCGATCGGTGACAATGGTTTGGCAGTTTTACCCAATACTCCAGAAAAGCTGACGTTGCTTACTCACTGCAATGCTGGGGCATTAGCTACGGCTGGTTATGGCACAGCTTTGGGTGTTGTGCGTTCCGCTTGGAGGGAAGGACGTTTAGAACGTTTATTTGCTGACGAAACCCGCCCCCGCTTGCAAGGTGCAAAACTCACCACTTGGGAATGTGTGCAAGAAGGTATTCCAGTGACATTAATTACTGATAATATGGCAGCCCATTGCATGAAACAGGGTTTAATTCATGCTGTGGTTGTGGGTGCTGATCGAATTGCCGCTAATGGTGACACTGCCAATAAAATTGGTACATATAGTGTAGCGATCGCAGCTAGAGCGCATAATATCCCCTTCTTTGTGGCTGCACCCCTTTCCACCGTTGATTTTGAATTAGCCGATGGTAGCCAAATTCCCATTGAGGAACGCGATCCAACAGAAATTTATCAAGTTGGTGATACCATTCTCACACCTGAAGGTGTAGAGTTTTACAACCCAGCTTTTGATGTGACTCCGGCTGAGTTGATTACAGCAATCATTACAGAGAATGGAGCGATCGCACCTCATGAATTAGCAAAATCACAGTTAAAGAAATTACCGGTTGGTTTAAATCCGAATTAATAGAGAACTTCACGCTGAGTTCTCGATAACTCTACTGATCGCTCTAAATCCGAATAACGGAAACTTTATAGGGGATTGCCCCAAAAAAAAGTCCCCGGCTTTTCTAAAAAGTCGGGGACTTTGTTTTTTGACTACTTTAAAATTTGACGGATCAAAATTTATCAGCAATTTTTTCAAAAATTTATCTAAACTTCATATTTTGACTAAATTCAATAAGTAGAATCCGCAATTACTTTCTCAAAATAAGCTTTTACTTACTCAAACCCTAGTTTGCTTTCTCATTCCGGTGTTTTCCGCAAGTAAAAGGAGCTTTTGCTTTCTCAAACTCCAGTTTGCTTTCTCATTTCGGTGTTTTCCGCAAGTAAAAGGAGCTTTTGCTTTCTCAAAATGCCATTTAACTTACTCAAACCCTAGTTCACTTTCTGATTTTGGTATTTTTTGCAAATAAAATGCCATTTCGCTTTTTTAAAATGGTTGATTTATCAGAGGATGTCTGAGAAGTATTAAATATTTGTTGCTCCCCCCCTAACCCCCCTTAAAAAGCGTGTATACACAAGTCAAATTACCCCCCTTAATCCCCCCGATGTTTTGGGGGGAAACCAGAAATCCACTTCCCTCCCCTTGACAAGGGGAGGGTTAGGGTGGGGTAATTCAACTTGTGACTAATTAACCCTAATAGAATTAACCAAAATGTTGAATAATCGCCTCAGCAAATTCAGAACATTTTAAGGGTTCAACTGGCGGTTCTAGCAACCGGGCTAAATCGTAGGTGACTTGACTACTCGCGATCGCATCGCTTAAACCTTTCTTAACTAGGTCTGCGGCTTCTTGCCAACCCATAAATTCCAGCATCATCACACCAGACAAAATCACTGAACCAGGATTAATCCGATCTAAGCCGGCGTGTTTGGGTGCAGTACCGTGGGTAGCTTCAAATATGGCGCTAGAATCGCCAATATTTGCCCCTGGTCCCATCCCCAATCCACCAACAATGGCAGCAGCCGCATCAGACAAATAATCGCCGTTTAAGTTCATTGTCGCCAAAATCGAATACTCATCCGGTCTGGTTTGGATTTGTTGAAAAATACTGTCAGCAATTCGGTCATTCACCAAAACTTTCTCTTTCCATTTGCCCTCGCCGTGGGTTGCCCAAATTGTGTTAAGAACGGTTTCAACTTCCTTGACAATTTGCGCTTTCTTCTCATCGGTGAGATTATCAAACCCAGGATCAATCTGACGGGCGTTTTCTTCCAAGGAAATATTCGGATTTTTTTCCTTATTACTCAAAATCCAAGATTCCCGTTCTGTGACAGTTTCTTGGCGAAATTCACTAGTTGCTAGTTCATAACCCCAATCACGGAAAGCGCCTTCGGTGTACTTCATAATATTGCCTTTATGCACCAAGGTCACTTGTTGCTTATTTTTGGGCAATAGCAAGGCGTGTTTGATAGCACGTCTAATTAGGCGCTGGGAACCAGTTTTGCTGATGGGTTTGATGCCAATACCAGAATCAAGAGGAATGCGTTTTTTTCCATGTTCTGGGGTAGCGGGGATTAGTTCTTCATTGAGAATTTTAATTAAGCGATCGCCGATTTCGCTACCTTGTCGCCATTCAATGCCTAAATAAATATCTTCCGTATTTTCTCGATAAACAATTACATCCAGCTTTTCGGGATTTTTGTGGGGTGAGGGCGTACCTGCATAGTAACGGCAAGGACGTACGCAAGCATACAAGTCAAAAATTTGTCGTAATGCCACATTTAAAGAACGGATTCCTCCTCCAACGGGAGTAGTCAAAGGCCCTTTAATAGCCACACCATATTCTTCAATTGCTGTTAGAGTATCTTGAGGTAAATACTGATAAGTACCATATAAATCGCAAGCTTCGTCACCAGCATAAACCTTGAACCAGCTAATTTGACGCTGACCCTTGTATGCTTTGGCTACCGCAGCATCGAGAACTTTTTGGGTAGCAGGCCAAATATCTATACCTGTGCCGTCGCCACGAATAAAGGGGATAATTGGATTGTCCGGTACGATTGGTTCACCATTTTTGAAGGTGATCTTTGCTCCGGCTGCGGGGGGGGTAATCTTTTCGTACATTATTCACACACTCCTAATCGATACGCTGCTAGTCAAAAAAACCTTATGTGGCAGGCTTGTATATTTTGCTATGTCTTTTGTTCACCAAGCCATAAGGCAAAGATTTTCCCCCTATTCTCCTTGTACATTATTTGGGGATTAAGTGTGGGATTCAGTGAAGCGATCGCAATTTTGTACGATCAAAAATAGTAAACTACTTTTCGCTATCAATGCTTTTCCAAGGTGAAGCCCGATAGCTTACCACTCTTTCACTGACCGCTAAAACAAGAATGGCATGACAGACCCAATGATTTTATCAGGCCCTGCAAATGACATCGAATCCCTCCGACGACCGTTAATCGCCGGGTCTGAAAAAGTCCAACAACAGATAATCCCACAATTAGCTGAGTTGGGTAATGAGGGATTAGACGTGTTGATGGAATTTTTACTGAAACGACGTGAGAACCCAGCGACTTGGATTGATGGCAAAGCTTACCAAGTCCTCTATAGCTCTGATGCACCTCAAGCCAAAGAATTTTTGCGCTCCTGTTTTCCTGAAGGAATTGTACCTCTAAAATCAGAGTGCGGGATTAACTACAATTCTTTGCAACAGCTACTTGCTGCTCAAGACTTCCAAGCAGCCGATCGCGTCACCATCGAAAAAATGTGTGAACTATCAGGGCCAACGGCTGTACAACGAAAATGGTTGTACTTTACTGAGGTAGAAAAGACCTCGGCTGTTGACTTGCAAACCATTAACAACCTTTGGTTAGTCCACTCTGAAGGTAAATTTGGTTTTTCAGTGCAGCGAGAAATCTGGTTAAGTTTGGGTAAAAATTGGGAAAATTTCTGGCCGAAAATTGGCTGGAAAGAAGGTAATAACTGGACGCGATATCCTAACAGCTTTACCTGGGATTTGAGTGCGCCTAGAGGTCACTTACCCCTTTCTAATCAACTTCGGGGAGTACGAGTCTTTGCTTCTTTACTCTCTCACCCTGCTTGGTCGAAGAATCCAGAGAAATGATTACAACTTCATGAAGTTCGAGTGGGACGAAAACAAAGCGGCAATAAATCTTTTAAAACATCAGGTTTCATTTGAAGAAGCGAAAACTGTTTTCGATGATCCGCTCTATGTTGACTTCTATGATCCAGACCACTCTGATGATGAGGAGCGTTACCTTATTATTGGAGAGTCAAATCGGGGACGCTTACTAATTATGTCGTATACGGAAAGAGGAAATTCAATTCGTATCGTTAGTGCAAGAGAAGTAACACGATCCGAGCGAGAAGCATACAAAGAAGGATAAGCCAGAAATGGAAGACGATCTGCGATCAGAGTATGACTTAAAAAGTCTAAGGGTCAGAAAGTTCGGCCCTGAACGAAAAAGCTTTGGTAAGACAACAATTCGTTTAGAAGCGGATGTTGCAGAGGTTTTTCCTAATGCTGATGCCGTCAATGAGGCTCTAAGATTTCTGATTAAAGTTGTGCAGAACGACCAAGTTTCTGCACTTATAAAGCGGCCTCACAGTTCCTCGGAGGGAGCGGATCAAACCTCCTAGTGCTTAGTTGGAAGTGCCACAGATCCCAACCTGAAAATATCAAATTAGATAATGGCAAACGTTCGTCTAGAAGATATTAAGCGTAAATTTAATAACGTCACCGCGATTGAGGATATTACTTTTGAAATTCCCGATGGCGAGTTTTGGGTTTTAGTTGGGCCATCGGGTTGTGGTAAATCGACAATTTTGCGAACGATCGCTGGTTTAGAAACTGCCACATCAGGTAAACTTTTTATTGGCGATCGCTTGGTAAATAATATCCCAGCCAGACAGCGAGATGTGGCAATGGTATTCCAAAACTACGCCCTCTATCCTCACATGAGCGTGGCGGAAAACATCGGTTTTGGGTTGCAAATGCGGAAGGTTGACAAGAAAATCATTCAAGAGCGAGTGATGAATGTGGCGCGATCGCTTTCTCTAGATCACCTACTGGATCGTAAACCCAAACAACTCTCTGGGGGACAGCAACAACGGGTAGCATTAGGGAGAGCGATCGCTCGTGAACCCCAAGTGTTTTTACTTGATGAACCTTTATCTAATTTAGATGCTCAATTGCGCGATGATACAAGGGTGGAGCTGAAACAGTTACATCAAGAATTAGGCATTACCACAATTTACGTCACCCACGATCAAGTTGAAGCGATGACTTTGGCTGATAAAATTGTTGTGCTAAATCGCGGACGGATTCAGCAAATTGGCGATCCCCAAACTATTTATGCAAGTCCTAATAATCAGATGGTGGCAACTTTTTTAGGCAGTCCGCCAATGAATATTTTGCCTGCAATCTATGAAAATAACGGTTTTGATGTGAGTGGGCAATTATTAACGATTCCGGCAGTTGTGAAAAAATTACAGTTGCGTCAGGGACACAGTTATGACTTGGGGATTCGTCCAGAGCATATTTTTATTAACGAACCGCCAAGGCAACTTGGCGTTGACGTTCGCGTTCGCGAAGCGTCTCCGACAGGAGAAACGTCTCGAAAAGAAGGATGCGAAGAAGGAAATGAGAGTCAGTTGATTGTAGAAGTTAAGGTGGTGGAACCTTTGGGAAGGGAAACTTTGATTCGTGCTGGCTTACCTGGTTCGGCGGTGGTGTTGAATATTCAGGTAGGCGCGGATGTGCGCCCGCGTCCAGGCGATCGCCTTTCTCTACAACTTGATTTAAATCACTTGTTTGTATTTGATCCTAAAACTGGGGATAGAATTTTATAAATAGTTTTTTAAACTGCCAAAATAATCGCAATTCACAATTTTTTGTAGCCAAAATCTAAGAAAATAAAAACTGCAATAGAGATTTAATGGATTCGCTGCAAAAAATTATATGACTATTAATCGACGCCATTTCTTGTTTTTACTCACAGCAGGTGCGGGTGCTTTTGTATTAGATGCTTGTGCATTGGCAGAGAAATCTCCTCAGGGAAACACTGCAATTCCTGGAACAACACCAAATACAACAGCAAATAAAACAGGTGCGATCCAACTACCGCCTTTACCTTACGCCTACGAAGCACTGGAACCGCACATTGATGCCAAAACGATGCAATTTCACCACGATAAACACCACGCAACTTATGTGAAAAATCTAAATGCAGCCTTAGACAAACACCCAGAACTCAAAGGCAAAACTATTGAAGAACTATTACAGAAAATTGACAGTATACCACAAGATATTCGCAAAACAGTACTCAATAATGGCGGTGGCCATGTGAACCACTCAATGTTCTGGACTATTATGAAGCCGAAAGGTGGAGGAGAACCAACAGGAAATATAGCCTCCGCAATTAATCAAAATTTTGGCAGTTTTGCAGCGTTTAAAAAACAGTTTAACGAAGCTGGTGCTGGTCGTTTTGGTAGTGGTTGGGTTTGGCTAGTACGTAACAAAGGTGGCAAGTTGGAAGTGACAACTACACTTAACCAAGATAATCCCTTAAGTGAAGGCAAATATCCCATTATGGGTAATGACGTATGGGAACACGCATATTATCTCAATTACCAAAATCGCCGCGCAGATTATTTAGATGCTTGGTGGAACGTGATTAATTGGGATGAGATTAATAAGCGGTTTGCAGCAGCAAGTAAATTAGCTTAAGCATTAAGATAAGAGGAGAGATAGAAAAATAAAAAATTTATCTCCACTCCTGTCAAAGTAACTCGTAATTACTACTGTGAAGGTTTGTACTCTTTATAATTACGAATTACGAATTACGAATTAGTTAAAGAGGCTTTTGAGTAGGTATACCAATAGCACGAGGAAACTGAACTGGTGTGATGGCTACCTTACGCAAATACACACAGTGCCGGATGCTGTGACTTAGGGGTGTTGTAAATTGTTCGATTGATTCAATAATGCCACCTAACTGGTTCACAGCATTCTGCAAAGCTGTTGTTTCATCCTCTGTCCAATTACCGCGATAAATTATGGCTAAACCCCCCTGTTTAAGCAGTGGTAGGGTATATTCTGCACAGACAGAGGCTGCACCTACAGCGCGGATCAATGCAATATCGTAAGCTAGTCGATGCTGGGGGTGCTGACCGATTTCTTCAGCCCTACCAACAAGAGTTTTGGCATTAGTAAGAGCAAGTTCAGTTAGTATATTGTCGAGAAAAGGGATTTTTTTCCGAGTGGAATCGAGAAGAGTAATTGTGCAATTAGGTACAGTAATTGTCACTGGAACACCCGGAAAACCTGCACCTGTACCAATATCGATTAGAGTAGGGAAAGTAGGGGACAAACTTGCTGATAACAGGGGTGCAATTCCTCGCAAAGAATCCCAGAGATGTTTTTCCCAAAACTCTTGGGGATCAGTGATGCGAGTTAAATTTAGTTGGCGGTTACCTTCTAGGATTAACTCATAAAGCCTTTGGAATTGTGCTTGTTGTTGGACAGTTGGTTGCCAATTCAGAGTTTGCTGCCATATTTCTGCCATCTCAGGCAATAAGTTTGTCATTTGTCATTTGTCATTTGTCATTTGTCATTTGTCATAGGGCATGGTTATTCTCCTTGTCCCCTTGCCCCCTTGTCCCCCTGCTCTACTCTCAAACCGTTGGTAGAGGTTCTTTAACTTTGGCTTCTAGTGTTTTTGGGTCTACTGATTGTAGTTCACCGTGGTTGAGTGTCCAGCAACAATCTGCGATCGCTAACATATCCCCAGCATCGTGTGTCACTACTAACAGTGTCCAATCTTGTTTCAGTTTCGCTAATAAATTTACCAGTTGCCGACGCATTGACCAATCCAAACCAGCTGTGGGTTCATCCAATAACAGTAAATTTGGTTGGCGAATCAATTGCACTGCTAAAGCTAAACGTCGTTGCTGACCACCACTCAAAGCATGGGGAGCAGCGGAGAGCGATAAATGCTCTAATCCCACCTCACTCAGGGCTTGTCTGACTCGTTCTGACCCTAACTCAGGATGTCCTAAACGTAATTCTTCTAAAATCGAACCACCACAAAAGTGCCGTTCTGGAAACTGAAATACCAATCCAGCTAATTGCTGTAACTGTTCGGCAATGAGTTCTTGTTCCCGCCAAAAGAGTGCGCCGGTAGTGGGTTCGGCTAGTCCTGATAAAATTTCTAGTAAGGTACTTTTTCCTGAACCACTTGGGCCAATAATCAGACCTAGCTGCTGGGGTGCTAATTCCAAGTTGATCGATTTGAGAATTGCTGTTGGGCAAGCTGTGGGGTGATAAATTATATCTCGGAGATAGAGCATTTGTTAAAATTACCAAAAAGTCAGCAAATTACTGATTAGCTACACTAAGAGCATCTAAAAAATTCTGGAAAATTTTCTAGTGCATTACCTGCCTTAACACCTTAATTTAGCAGCAAGAATCATCCATGTTTTTCTCCATTGTGGCAGACTCACCCTTAAACAATGGCTATGACCAGCCTGGGAACATGGAAAAATTACCGAAGTCAAACTTTATATAAAAAAATTCTGGTTGAAGCAGAGGCAAGTTAACACTTCGACTTCTCTACGAGACGCTGCGCGTTAGCGGAGCTTTCGCTTTAGCGATACACTGAGTGTAAAAATTAACTATTTTTTGCATTATAAGTAACACATACAACTATTTCAACCGCAAATATTCTGAGGGTTCAAATGACTAAAAGGTTTTCTTCGCCTCGATTAGTAGTGCCTGCTAAACTCACTACCTTTACTCAAACTACTTTCGCTGCTGCGTTCGCCTTTGGCGTTGCCCCTTGGGCAATCGCACTTAATCTGTGGGTAAGTCCCTCCTTAGCTGGCGATCCATTTCGTAATAGCGAACCTCATCAAATTGGCGACCAAACAGAAGCCGCTTTTAAAGCGATTTTTCAACAAGGCAACTATCCAACAGCAGAGCGTTATCTGGAACAAGCGATATCCAAAGAGCCAAATGAACCTCTAGCTTATGCCATGAAAGCATCTTTGGCATACGGAAATAAGGATTGGGCTAAACTAGACACCTACAGTCAGAAAACTCTAGAAGCCGGACAAAAGCTGATTCCTAGCGATCCATTACGTGGTAATTTATACACTGCCGTTGGTCATTTTTTAGAAGGTGCAGTAATTCTTACCCGTGAGGGTACAGTCAACGGTGTGCCGCAAGCTTTTGGTCGGTTACGGCAAGTTTATGAGTATTTAGATAAAGCCGAAGCAATTTCTGCCAATGATCCAGAATTGAATTTAATCAAGGGTTATATGGATTTACTGTTGGCGGTTAATTTGCCTTTTGCTAGTCCAGATCAGGCAATTGGACGCTTAGAAAAAAATGCTGCTCCTGGGTATCTCGTGGATCGGGGTATTGCTCTTGCTTACCGGGATTTAAAAAGGTATCCACAGGCACTAGAATATGTCAACCGGGCGCTCAAAACCACATCAGATAATCCAGAAATTTATTATCTCAAAGCCCAAATCCTGAAAAACCTGGGGCAAAAAGAAAAAAGCCAGGAGATGATTCGGGAAGCGATCGCTAATTTTGACAAAGCATTGGCTAAAAAATCTCAACTCCCAGGCGATTTAGTCAAACAAATTGAGCGTGAACGCAGCAATGCTGCTAGCCTAAATAATGCTGAGTAATTGAGCATTGGGAACTTGTACTGTGTGTACTCCTAGATCGAAGCAAGTAAGCTACACGTAGCGTCTGTCTGCGACACACTGTTCGCGTTCGTAGAGAAGTCGGAGTGGGGATTGGCGATTATGATTAACTTTTTTCTCCATTCCCTATTCCTTACTTTGATATGCTTATTTCCAGAAGAGTAATTAAAGATATTAGACCAAAATGGAGATTCAGTTCCGCGAAATTAATCCTTTTGATATGTGGATTTGGCTGAAATTCAGCACAAATCCTTCTGCACGTGAAAAGCAGTATGTAGAAGAAGTTTTCAATTCCTGGTTTTATCTAGGTAAATTAGGTGCATTTAATGCAGAGAATCTCCAGGTACAGGACACTGGACTCGATATCAGCTACATGAATTATGATGAGCAAGGATATGACAAAAGCTTATTAGCACTGATGCACAACATCGGTGAGTTTGAATATGAGGGTCAATGGGGACGTTGTTGGTTTGACTTAGGAACTAGTGATGCGATCGCTCTGGATATTTTAATCAACGCCCTCACCCAGCTAAGTCAGGAATATGTCACCATTGAAGAATTATACATCGGTGGCGAAAATCCAGATTGGCCTATTGAGGGTAGCGAAAGCCGTCCTCAGTCTATTTACGATAATTAGTTACCAAAATGAATAAAGCAGGCGAAATTCGGGTGATAACCTTGGGGCTAATTCGGGATGGCGAACGTATATTTCTTTCTGAAGGCTACGATCCCGTAAAACAAGAAACATTTTATCGGGCTTTAGGCGGTGGTGTTGACTTTGGCGAAACTAGCCGCGCCGCCTTAGAACGGGAGTTTCAAGAGGAAATTCAGGCAGAATTAACGAATATTAAATATCTAGGATGTATAGAAAATCTGTTTACATTTAATGGTAGGCAAGGTCATGAAATCATTCAGCTTTATCAATGTGACTTTGCTGATTCCAAATTTTATCAACTGGAAAGTCTAATTTTCTCAGAATCACAACACCATAAACATAAAGCGTTATGGATAGATATCTCTCGCTTTAAATCTGGGGAATTAAGATTAGTACCTGAAGTGTTTTTTGACTATTTATAAAAAATATGTGAAGTTTACTAAGATTAATTTGCTGTTAATTATGTTACTGCACTTAGCAAAGACACAATATACTGGTTGAGACTAACACCTTCCCGTTCAGAAGTCTCAGCTAAACGTCGATGTAAAGATTTCGGTATCCGTACTAGTAGTTTATCGCTATAGCTATCGTTACTACTTGGTAGGGGAATATTATCGTCGGCTTCATAAGCTGTCTCAATCCACAATTCCCACGCCTCATTGAGATTTGCCATTGTCTCTTCAAGAGTTTCGCCTTGGGTAAGACATCGAGGTAAATCTTTAATTTGAGCTACATATCCCCCTTCTAGGTCGGGGTAAAGTGTTACAGGGTACTGAAGATTTAAATAATATTCTAAGGATGGCTTCTCAATCTGCTGGTTCAGTGTCTTTATGAATCCACTCTTCTAAATTTAATAGTTCAACTATTTGCTGTACGCGATCGCATTGTGTAGCTACAACTGTTCAAGTAGCTCAGTCATAGCTGTTAATCGTTACGAAAGTCATACTATAAATTATTTCTGCTTGTACAAGGTTCCAACTTTCAAATCTTGATTGCGGTGAACAGGAATTGACAGGATTTTCTATACTTCGGGGTTTTCATAAATATGGTGACTGCCAGTAATTCTTTGCAAAACCCAACCTTTTTGTTCCACAATCTTACAAAGTTGCTTACCAGAAATCGATTTCATACAGCAATTTCGACAATTTGATCTGTTGACTCAATTGCATTACGACTGTTAGCAACTTCAAGCGAACCTTCAATAGCATCTTTTAAATTAGCCATTACCTCTTCTATGGTGTCTCCTCCGGTAATAAGCTGATGCGCGCCTAAATTGTATAAACACTCTTTACGGTCGTTAACTTTCACGAAAAAGATGATGAAGATAATTACCCTTACGAGGAAGCAAGCTCCACCTTGGTCTCGTAAAGAAGGCATTGCTGACAAAAAATATTTACAGAAACTTCATCAAATCCTTGCACAAAGCGGTTAATCCCTATACCACTCTGGAAATTAACAGGACTCCACCATCACGCTTCCATAGTTTTTTTGATTTTGTTGTAAAAAAAACGCATTGATTTCTGGGTATTTACTGATATCAATCGCTATTTGTAAAGGTTACTTTTAACTAAGTTCACAAAGCTCAGTTATATCGATTACAACAGGTTTGACTAAGTTGTTACATTAGCTCCCTTAAATTAAAGGGTAAACCTACTAAAGTTTCAACTAATTCAATTTTGAACACTCTAACTTTAAGTTCTAGTTGTCAGTGAAGAATGGATTTTACTATGCCAATTTGGCAACCTCCTGACCTAAGACAATGGAAAAAATTTAGAGGAATTACTATACTAATTTATTGCTTATCGTATCGAATATAGCAGATAGTAAAGCTGGTTTCCAAAGAACAGCGATATCTACGACGGGCTACGCCTACGCAACTGCTTCAGATGAAGATACGAGTATTCAACTCTAGTTTTGATAATCATAGAATGTCTAACAACAAACGCAGAGAAAACAGGAAATATCTCTGGCTTTGCGCTGCCTTGTGTACGTGCAAATCGTCCGATCACCCTCAAGAAAATACTGACGATTAACGGTATCGACATCTCTAGTTTAACCATCAATGATTAATAAAAAAATTTCAATTTGATAATAAAGTTTCTACAAACGATGCGATTTCAAGCTGCGATCGCCTACGGCGGGCAGGTACGCCATCGCACAACTGCGACTGTCTTGAAAAGTCTAGACAGATAACCAAGTCAAATAACTACTTAGCAACTTAGTTTATTGCTGAGAGCGTACTACCAATTCACCTTACACAAATTCGGAGTAAAACAATGGCTGGTAAAACATACTATGTTTCTGGAACAGGCGATGATAAAAATGATGGCTTGAACGAGAAAGCCGCATTTCGCACCCTCCAAAAAGCTGCGGATTTAGTAGCCGCAGGTGATACCGTCTATGTCATGAATGGTAATTACACAAATATTTACGCTAATATCCTGAGTATTTCAGATAAGCATGGTAGCGCTAAGGAACCGATCACATTTACTGCTTATCCTGGGCACAAACCTGTTTTAGAAGCACACAAAAATAATTGGAATGCTATCTCAGTTACAGGTTCTTCTTACGTAGTAATTGAAGGACTAACCCTGGTAGGAGCACGAGATGAAATTACATTAAAATATGCGCTCGAGCAAAAAAAGAATTTGAATAACCCAGCCACATCTGGAAATGGTATTGACATTAGATACATTAATGGCGATCAAAAGCAGCGTTCACATCACATCACAATTAATAATAACAACGTTTCTAAGTTTCCAGGAGGAGGAATTCTAGCAACTGAAGCAGACTACATTACAGTAAAAAATAATGTTGTTTCTGGAAATGCTTGGTACTCACCTTTTGGAACCCAAGGAATTACAATGTTTAAGCTTTGGAACTCTGATAACAACGTCAAAGATTACAAAGTAATTATTGAAGGTAATACCTCTTTTGATAATAAAGAATTAGTCCCTTGGGCTGCAACAGGGAAAATAACAGAAGGTCATGGAATAATGTTTGACACTTGTTATATTGAAAAGGTTGCATACCAGGGGAAAGCCTTAATCAGTAATAACTTAATTTACAAGAATGGTGGCGCAGGTATTCAGATTTATAAAGGAGAAAACCCCATAGACATTGTGAATAATACAATTTACAAAAATTCACAAATACTCTCAACCGCAGAAATTTTCCTCAACACTACTAAAAATATTCAGGTTGATAACAATATTATGTATGCAACCGACGGAAAGCCTGCCACTTCTATTTCTCATTCTAGTAATACTTCATTTAACAACAACCTTGCTTACAACGGACTATTTAAAGGCACAGGCTCAGGAAATATTTTAAACGAAGACCCGTTGTTTGTTGATGCAGCGAATGGTGACTTTAGGCTCAAATCTGGAAGTCCAGCGATTGATGCTGGTTTCAATGCCTTCAATAGCATCACTAACAATACTCCCCTAGATGGCGATGGCAACGACAGTGTATTGATTGAGATTGGTGCATATGAAGTCTCCACCAATAAGACTCCTGTCCCCGAAATTCAAGTTCTCAATAGCACTGATAGTCCTCAGTACTTAAAAGGGAATGCCCCAGCCAACAAGATTGAGGGTCAAGACACCATCGTAGGTAATCTAGGAAATGACCAACTTTGGGGAGGCAACGGAAACGATACTCTCTGGGGCAATGAAGGTGATGACGGACTCTATGGCGATAGCGGCAATGATAAGCTTTCGGGTGATAAGGTTAACGATACGCTGTTTGGTGGTATCGGCGATGACCAACTATTAGAGGGCACAGGCAATGGTAAAGATATACTTACAGGGGGTTCTGGCACTGACACCTTTGTATTGGCTTTAGGTGAGGGCACAAACACCATTACTGACTTTGAAGTGGGTAAGGACAAGTTTGCGTTGTCAGGAGGTCTTAAGTTTGGTCAATTGTTGATACAGCAACAAGGAAGTCAAGCCTTCGTTATGGATAGTTCTAACAATCAAGTGTTGGCGAAGTTGGATAATGTCACTGCAAGTATACTTTTGGCTCAACCTTCCTCTTTTATCACTATTTAGTTGTAGTTTTTCACTCTCCTTTCTAAAATAAGAGTTTGATTCTGGTTATTCTGTGTAGGTTTGGTTCAAATTGGTAGAAACTTGAGCAAAACTGATCAAACAACAGCTGCCTCTGGAATCGCACCCTGCATTCTCCCAAAAGCATCAATCAAATTTTGTAATTGTTGATCTGCTTTAAAAACTCCCAACCCACGTACTGTCACTTTACCAGGCGAATACACAAAGCGCGTCTTGAGATTGTCTGGTAAATTCGCCGCCAACAAGTTCCAAGCGGGTTCCTCCATCGGCGTTTCTAAAACAACGTGCTGCTTGTTTTCTGGTTTAATCCGGCTAAATCCAAGTTTTTTCGCTAACTGTTTAAGTTCCATGACTCGCAACAGTTGATTGGCAGACACTGGTAAAGTACCATAGCGATCGCTCCACTCAGCTGCAATCTGGTTTAATTCTGATTTAGATTTGGCTGTGGCCACCGCTCGGTATGCACTCATTTTTTGATCCAAATCGGTAATGTAATCTGCTGGGATAAATGCCGTGAGGTTAAGGTCAATCTGAGTATCCTCCACTTTCGGAATTTCTTGTCCTCGGATTTCCCGAATTGCTTCTTCTAGCATTTCCATGTACAAATCAAAACCAATGGCATCCATTTGACCGGATTGTTCTGCACCTAGCAAGTTACCCACACCTCTGATTTCCATGTCGCGCATCGCCAGTTGATATCCAGAACCTAGCTGAGTAAATTCCTGAATCGCTCGTAATCGTTGCCGTGCTGCGTCAGATAATACCCGTTGCTTCGGATAAAATAACCAAGCATGAGCTTGGATACCTGCACGTCCTACACGACCGCGTAATTGATACAGTTGAGCCAATCCAAAGCGGTGAGCATCTTCAATCAAAATGGTGTTGACTCGCGGAATATCTAAGCCAGATTCAATAATTGTCGTACAAACAAGGATATCTGCGTCACCATTACTGAAGGTGAGCATAGTTGATTCTAACTCGCTTTCATCCATTTGACCGTGAGCGATCGCAAACCTAGCTCCCGGTATCACTTCTCGTAAATTGGCTGTTGTCTCTTCAATTCCATCAACTCGTGGAACTACATAAAATACTTGTCCACCTCTGTCTAATTCTTGACGAATTGCACTGCGGATACTTTCGGAATTGATCGGTGATAGATGGGTTTTTATTGGTCTTCTGGTTGGGGGTGGTGTAGTAATCAAACTCATCTCCCGAATTCCCGACAAGGACATATACAAAGTCCGGGGAATGGGAGTAGCGGAAAGGGTAAGCACGTCCACCTGAGTTTTCAAGCTTTTAATTTTCTCCTTCTGGTTTACCCCAAACCTCTGTTCTTCATCCACCACCAACAGTCCTAAATCCTTGAATGCCACACCTTTACCCAGAAGTTGCTGTGTACCAACAACTACATCTAGTTCACCTGTTGCTAATCGCTTTTGAATATCGCGGCGTTCTTCAGCAGAACGAAAACGGTTGAGCAAACCGACATTTACCGGGTAAGGTGCAAAACGTTCTTTGAGTGTATGGTAGTGCTGCTGTGTTAAAATTGTCGTTGGCGCAAGGAGTGCCACTTGTTTACCGGCGGTGACTGCTTTGAAAATAGCACGAATCGCCACTTCCGTCTTTCCGAAACCGACATCGCCACAAACTAAGCGATCCATTGGGCGATCGCTTTCCATGTCGCGTTTCACATCTTGTACAGCTTTGAGTTGATCCGTCGTGGGTTGGTAGGGGAAAGAATCTTCCAATTCTTCCTGCCAAGGCATATCATTTGGAAAGCTAAAACCTTGTTGTTTTGATCTCGCTGCATACAGTTTCAACAAGTCCACCGCCAATTTTTTGATGGCTTTACGAACTTTATTCTTGGTATTTTCCCAAGCTTTACCGGTCATCCTGTTGAGTTCCGGTGCTTTGTCACCTGCGGCGCGGAACCGAGATAAAGCACCTACTTGATCGGCGGCGACTCTAAGTAACCCGTCAGCATACTGTACTACCAAATAATCACGGGTTTCGTTATTAATCGTCAAACTTTCCAGCTTGACAAATTTGCCAACCCCATGATTTCTGTGAACTACATAATCGCCGGGACGCAGCTTATTGGGATCGACTTGCTTAGAAGTAGCTTTGTGACGCTTGCGAATGTAGCCGGGAGTCGCCAAAGAATGCTGCCCAAAAAATTCCCGATCAGTAACGATTACTATTCGGTATGTCGGCAGGATAAAACCTTCGAGTTCTGCAAGACCAGAATATTTTAGAGCTATAGGAATATGGTTTATTTGCAGCTTATCTATTGCTTGGTAGTCGCGGGGGTTGGGGATAAACTGAGCCGGACAATCATGTTCTTGCAACAGTGAGACAGAACGTGAAGGTTGAGCAGAAAGCAGCCAGATCGAGAAATTGCGCTCGCGTTCTTGGCGGATAGTTTCAGCTAGTTTAGCAAACTGGTGCGGCGAGACTGGAACAGATCGGCTGGCAAGATTGATGCCACTATTTTCCTCGGACAGTTCCGATAAATATAATGTTTTAAATTTGACAACATCAGCCAGACAGTCATCAAATGACCGATGAATTTTCGGGAGGTTTAATTGTTCCCCAGTCCCCAGCCTCCACTGTTCCTCGGCATTTTCTACCCAGCGATCGCTATGAGCATGACACTGTTCTGGCTCATCAATGGCAATCAGGGTATTTTCTGATAAGTAGTTTAGCAGAGACGCTGGTTGCTCAAAAGCCAACCCCAAAAAGCGACGACTCCCTTCCAAGAGTGATGAGTTCTCAGTGCTAAGTTCTGACTCAGAATTTAACTCATAACTCCTAACTCCTAGCTCAGAACTATTCTTCAGTGCCGCCATGACGATGGGAGCAAAGCTAGTGGGGGTAAGAATTAACTGATCAACTTTGTCGAGGGCGGAACGTTGGGTTGCTGGGTCAAATTCCCGCATTTGCTCGATTTCATCGCCAAACCATTCCAGGCGGACTGGAAACTCAGATGAAACTGGAAACACATCAACAATATCACCCCGTCGGCTCCACTGTCCTTCTGTTTCCACCAGAGGAACCCGTTCATACCCCAGAATAGTTATTTTCTCGCTGAAGGCATTCAAGTCTAATTCCATCCCCCGCTTCAAGGTAAGACAGAATTGCTCAAAAGCTTCTGGTGGTGGTAAATGTGGTTGTAGCGCCCCTTGAGTAGCTACAATTGCTAAATTTGCCATTTGTCCTACCCTGCGGGAAGCCGCAGAAGCGTCTATGTCATTTGTCCTTTGTCCTTGGTTTGTTTCTAATGACAACTGACTAATGACTAATGACTCTTGATTCTTGATTAAATCTGCCAATACCTGCATTTGCCCCCAACTCATCTCAGTTTCCGGGTCAAAAGGTTCGTAGGGAGAAGCCTCGGAGGTGGGGTAAAAATGTACTGTTTGCCATCCCATTGCCTCCAGTTGTGCGTAAACGCGTCCAGCTTCTTCCAGAGTCGCGCAAACCACAAACAAATCCTTGCCCGTAGCCTGCGCCAATGCCGAAGCCACCAAACCTTTAGGCAATCGAGAAATGCCATTTAACCGCAATTCTTGTTGTCGGTTTAGCTTAGAAATAAATTCATTGGTGAGTGGCGATCGCGCTAAGGCACGCACAATAGAAGAAAATGACATAAGTACTACTAGCGGTGGGAGTCTTTGTGGATCAGAAAATCTTGAGGGAGTTTATGTTAACTATTTTAAAAGGTTGACAGTTGACGGTTAACAGTCAACTGCCAACGTAAAAATAACTATTACTTTGTGTACAGTCAAAGCATTTATAGAAGCACCTTTAATACTAGATACTAGGTATTGAGCTACGTTCGCTCTGATAAGCGGCAATTTTAAACATGTCCTCCATCACTTTTGAAATTTCAATCATTTTGGTGCTAATTATTGCCAACGGCGTGTTTTCTATGTCTGAGATGGCGGTTGTCTCGGCCCGGAAAGTTAGGCTACAACAGCTTGCTAATCAAGGAGATGTCAAGGCAAGAGCAGCATTGAAACTAGCTGAGTCTCCAAATCATTTCCTGTCAACCGTTCAAGTGGGTATTTCCCTGATCGGTATCCTGACTGGTGCTTTTGGAGGAGCAACAATTGCCAACCGACTGGCAGTCTATGTAAAACTTGTGCCCTTGTTAGCACCTTATAGTGAACCGCTATCTTTCGGCATAGTGGTTTTAATCATTACCTATTTGTCACTCATTGTTGGCGAATTGGTACCGAAGCGTTTGGCATTAAACAACCCAGAAAGGATTGCATCGATTGTAGCGATTCCTATGCAAGCGTTGGCGGCGATCGCTTCTCCTGTAGTTTTTCTCTTAAGCGCTTCTACCGATTTAATCCTACGATTACTGGGAATTACAGCTTCTACCGAGCCGCAAGTCACTGAAGAAGAAATTAAAATCTTAATCGAGCAAGGCACTGAGGCGGGAACCTTTGAGGAAGCCGAACAGGATATGGTGGAGCGAGTTTTTCGTTTAGGCGATCGCCCTGTCAGCTACTTAATGACACCCCGTCCAGATATTGTCTGGCTAGATTTGGATGACACTGCCGAAGAAAATCGCCAAAAAATGGTCGATAGTGCCTATTCTCGCTATCCAGTTTGTCAGGGAGGACTTGACAATGTGCTGGGTGTTATGCCAGTTACTGACTTATTAGCCAGGAGTTTCCGAGGAGAACCGCTAGATTTAACAGTGGGATTGCGACAGCCCGTATTCGTGCCAGAAAGCACTCGTGGTCTGAAAGTTTTGGAATTGTTCAAGCAAACGATTACTCACATGGCGTTAGTAGTCGATGAATATGGCGTGATTCAAGGATTAGTCACTCTCAACGACATCATGAGCGAAATTGTGGGTGATGTTCCTTCAACAGATGGGCAAGATCAACCACAAGCCGTGCAACGCGAAGACGGTTCTTGGCTTTTGGATGGGATGTTGCCTGTAGAGGAGTTTTTAGAACTTTTCGGTATGGAAGAGTGGCAATCTGAGGAAAGCGGCAGTTATCAAACCTTAGGTGGTTTTGTGATCACCCATTTAGGTCGTATTCCTGCCGCAGCAGATCATTTTGAATGGCAAAGTATGCGAATTGAAGTGATGGATATGGATGGTAATCGCGTTGATAAGGTGCTAGTCGTACCAAAGGGGAGTAAATCAACGGATACGCCAAAATCTGAATAATAATGCTTGGGGGCATTGGTAATTGCGGATGTTAGGAGTTAGGAGTTATTTCTCTCCTAACCCATGCCCACTGCCCTATTTATGCTATTTGTCAAGTCTTCGATAGACGTTGAACGGCCTCACCTGCCAACATTTGATGGGCTTGTGCCAAAAGTTGGGGGATTTTATCGGCGTGGGGATTGCGGACGAGACATTGCCGCAAGTCTAATTCGTCTAGGCAATCAGCTTTGTTGCCAGGAAACCAATGGCTGCCATTACCAAGCAGGTTATAACGCATTTTGGCATACTCTACCAGATCGTAGGCGATCGCTAAATTTCGCAGCCACAAAATTACCCGAATATTTACCTCACCAGGGGTTTCGTCAAAGGTTGGTAAATTTGTCTCCCAGGATTTTACCCAATCTTCTCCCAAAGTAGCGATCGCTTCTTCTTCCAACCTTGCTAAAATAGATGGCAAAATTTCTGATGCCTGATCTACTAATTCTAAAGTCTTCAGGTGTTCATCAAAATCTTCTGGTTTTGCTGCTCCCACACTTAGAGTATGCACCTCTTGATGACTCAAACAAAACAAATCATTAAACACCATTGGACTCAAAGGGGCGCAAAGATTTACTAACTTTTGCGGAGGTTCATACAACAAACCTCCTTTATTAGATGGGCTAATAATAAACACCCCCATATCGTGGCGTTTAGCTGCTTCAATTGCCGCCCAATTCCATTGATTAATGTAGTACCAGTGCAGATTCACGTAATCAAATAGATTAGTATTAATTGTCTGCACAATCATATCTGTTGAACCGTGTGTGGAAAAGCCAATAAATCTAACTTTTCCCTCTGCTTGCAACTGCTGTGCTACTTCTAAACAGCCACCTGGACGAATGCTGTCATCAAACGACTCAGCATGATTGATACCATGCAGCCCTAAAAGGTCAACATAATCTAGCTGAAGATTTTGCAATGATTGTTCAAATGTTTTGCGGAATTCTTTCGCATCTGCCTTTGGGCTGACTTTGGTCTGAACAATTAACTTTTCGCGGGGAAACTTGGGCAATATTCTCCCCAATTGTATTTCGGAAGTGCCATAACCACGAGCAGTTTCAATATGATTAATCCCAACCTCAACTGCTCTTTTAATAGTTGCTTCGAGATTCGCCTGGTTATCAGCAGGAATTTCATTATTGGGAACATCTTCCCATTTGAACTGATATCTCATGCCACCACAAGAAAACACTGGCATTTGTAATTCTGTGCGTCCAAATCGTCTATATAGCATCAGTAGATTGGGGATTATTTACCAACTTAAAATTTAAAAATAACAGCCATTCAAGCCTATAGTGCCACAATAATTAAGGACTCCCAAAAAATAAATTATCCAGTAGGTGCCTTATCCTGTCGCGGTAACACACCCTACGGACTACTAAAATTGATTGACCTCTTTTGCGAAGCAAGTACAGGTCGGCGTAAATAAACAGACTATTTTAAATTGCTAAAAAGCCTATAGAATAAGCTTTTTGACTTTCGACTTTTGACTTCCACCTTGCGGTGGGGGTTGTCAGATTAATTCTTTGGAGACTGCGCTTGGATTAAGAAATTTTTCAATTTTTCAGCTACCACCTGTACATAAGGTTCATTAAGTAGGTCAAGGTGAGAACCGGGAATGTAATGGATATCTAGCCCTCCAGCAACTATTTCTCCCCAGCCGAATTGAGGATCGTATTGTGTACCTATAGCTTCGTCCCGATTCTCATCCTCTGTTCGTAAGAGGATAGCTCGACCAAGGTAAGGTGAAAAGATATATTCACTGACGGCTTGAGTGTTAACATCTATAATTTTTAAGTGTTTGTCAGTTGCAGGTAAATCTAGTGCCCCTTCCAAGTAACGGTTATATGTATTTTGGAGATTAGACTTACGCCAATAACTCCATCTCACAGCCCTTTGCCAAAGGTAGGCTGGCCCTTGTTGAAAAATCTTATTTAAATGCAAGAAAACTCGCTTGATAAGTGGTGCCCGCCAGCTATAACCTGGACGACAACTATCAAGCATAACTAGAATACCAACTTGTTCGCCTTGATCTTGGAGTTGCCGAGCCATTTCGAAAGCAACTACACCCCCAAAAGAATAACCCCCCAGAAAATAAGGGCCATTGGGCTGAAGAGTCTGGATTTCTTGAATGTAGTGAGTTGCCATGTCTTCAATCTCTGTATGGAAAGGATGTTTTCCATCTAGCCCTTGTGGTTGTAGCCCGTAAAATGGTTGGTCTGACCCCAAATGTAGTGCCAATTCCCGAAAACACAAGACTTCTCCACCCAGTCCGTGAATGCAGTAAAAAGGTGGCTTGGAACCATTGGGTTGAATTTCTACCAAAGATGACCAATTAGTTCTTGATTTATCTAAGGTATTCACTAAAGCCAAGTTTCTTCCTAAATCTTCTTCTTGGCAAATTATTTTGGCTAGAGCCTCTACAGTCCCTGACTGAAAGAGAATAGCAAGAGGCAGATTTTTATTAAATGTTTTCTCGATTTGCCAAAACAATTTTGCTGCTAAGATGGAATGTCCTCCTAGCTCAAAGAAGTTATCCTTGACACCAATAGGCTGGACACGTAAAGTTTGTTCCCAAATCTCTATTAGCTGGCGTTCCACTTCATTGCGGGGAGCAACAAAGGTAGCCTCCGACTCTTGCCTTGATAAGTCGGGTGCTGGTAAGGCACGGCGGTTTATCTTGCCGTTGGGGGTTAGGGGTATGGTGTTCAGCAAAACGAAAGCCGAGGGTATCATATACTGTGGGAGCTTTGTCAAGAGGAAGCTCCGTATGTCACCAATTGTGGATGCCCAGTCCTGATTCGGAATAATGTAAGCTACTAAACGTTGATCTCCAGGAACATCTTCACGGGCAATTACTACAGTTTGCAATACATCTGGGTGTTGGGCTAACACCGTTTCAATTTCCCCTAGCTCAATGCGTATCCCACGGATTTTGACTTGATGATCTCGGCGACCGAGAATTTGTAGAGAGCCATCTGGACGATAGCAACCGCGATCGCCTGTATAATAGAGCCAATCTCGTTCGTCATTCCGAAAGAAATTTTTGACAAACCGAGAACGATTTTCTTCTTGGGCATTTATGTAACCCAAAGTACGGAATGGCGTTCTCATCACGATCTCGCCTGGTTCACCAATGCCGCACAGCTGTTGATTTGGTGTTAAAACTAGTGCTTGAGTTTCCGGGAGCGGCAATCCTACTGGCTGTACTCCTGGTTTACACTCAACAGGTATTTTGTAATAACACTTCGCCAAAGTTGTCTCTGTTGGCCCATAGAGATTGACAATTTCACCTGATTCTGGAAAAGTATCCCGCCACTGAGAGACAAGTGTCTCCTTGAGAGGTTCTCCAGCAAAGAATAACCAGCGTAAGTGACGTAGATAGACTCCTGACGGCACATTGGCTAACCATGATTGCGCCAGCGATGGAACTGTGTGCAGCACAGAAATTTGCTCATGTTCCAAGTAAGTCAAAATTTTAATTGGTTCTAAGTTATCCCCTTCCTCTGGCAAACACAAGGTTGCACCACTAGTCAAAGGTAAGAATATATCTCTAAGAACTACATCAAAGGAAAGACCTGTCAATTGGGCAACACGGTCTTGTTGACCAATTTCAAATGTTTGCCTCTGCCAGTTGAGAAAATGCGCCATTCCTTTGTGACATCCCAGCACACCTTTGGGTACACCAGTGGTGCCAGAAGTAAAGAAAATATAAGCTGCATCATCGGCAGCGATTTCAGGCAAGTTTATTACTTTAGTGCTGTCTTGGGGTGAATTTATCGCTTCTCCTGTGTCTGGGTTCACATAGATGAAAATTAAAGATTTATATAGTTCTTTGTTTTCTGGGTATTGACTATCAATATATAATATGTATTTGGCTTTAGCTTCCTTGAGCATGAGCAGGTGGCGATCGCTGGGAAGTTTCGGATCGAGGGTAAGTAAGACACCGCCACTCAAGAGTACAGCCGCCATACTCGAAATCAATCCAAAGCTTCGTGTGCCGAATACGGCTACAACATCTCCCCGTTCAACTCCGTGAGACAATATCACCCGTGCTAAAGCTTGAGCGCTTTTGCCCAATTCCCCATAGTTCCAAGTGCGAGACCCTTGACGAAGTGCTGAATGTTCTGGGGTGCGATTTACCCAAGAGGTAAACATTGTTGTTACCAATTCGTACCGAGGTTCTGGCAAAACCGCCCTTGGTTCTGGTAGTAAAGTTCTGACTCCTGGTGTCACAAGAGAATACAAACTAATCTGGCATTCCGTTGCAGCAACAATTTGATCCAACAAATGATGGAATTGATTCAGCATTTCCATCATCCGCTCTGAAGCAAATAGATCAGTGTTGTAGACTAAATCAAGTTGGATTCCCTGATTTTTTTCTGTCACATACAAAGTTAAGTCGAACTTAGAAGCTGTTTCTAACATCGAAACTGGTTCTATCGCTACCCCAGGTAGTTCCAGTTGGATATCCTTTAAGTTGAGCATATTAAACCACACTTGAAACAGTGGGTTACGGCTGGTATCTCGCTCTGGTTGTAGTTCTTCTACCAGTTTCTCGAAAGGCATATCTTGATGGGCATAAGCACCTAATGCCATTTGGCGAACTCGACTCAGCACTGAACGAAAACTAGGATTACCAGAAAAATCAGTCCGCAAAACGACGGTATTAATAAAAAATCCGATCAACCCTTCAATTTCAGAACGGTTACGTCCAGCAATAGGAGAACCGATAAGTATATCTTCTTGCCCAGTATAGCGGTGCAGTATTGTCCCAAAGGCCGCGAGCAAGGTCATGAATAGGGTAACACCTTCCTGACGCGAGAGTTCTATGAGCGATGCACTCAGAGTCTTTGGTAGCATCAGTGATTGGGCCGCCCCTTGGTAAGTTTGGACTGGTGGCCGTGGTTGGTCGGTAGGCAATTCCAGTACAGTATTAGCGCCTGTTAACTGGGTTTTCCAGTAGTTTATTTGGCTGGAGAGGACTTCACCCGATAGCCATTGGTGCTGCCAAACAGCAAAATCGGCATACTGAATGGGTAATTTTACTAGGGGAGAAGGCTTATCGCTCAACAAGGCTTCATAAAGGGATGCTAACTGCTGCCAAAGAATACCCATTGACCAGCCATCTGAAGCTATGTGGTGCATTATTAGCAAAAGTATTTGCTCCTGTTCATCTATCTGGAGCAAGGTAGCTCGTAGCATCAAGTCAGATTCTAAATTGAAGGGGCGCCGCGCTTCTTGAGTTAGCAGACATTGCACTTGCTCTTGTGCTACTTTAATTATCTTTAGTTCAACTGGCCGAGGCTTGCCAATAATTTGTATGGGGCTACCATCCGGTGATGTAATAAAGTTTGTTCGCAGTGCCTCATGATGAATGACGATCGCATTTAGTGCCTGTTGCAGTATACTCGCGTTGAACTCGCCTGTTAAGCGTAGTGCATTGGAGATAATATAAGCTGGACTGTTAGGTTCCAACTGCTCCAAAAACCACACTCGCTGCTGGGCAAAGGATAAAGGGATTGACTCGCGGTTGGCTATTAGAGGAATAGTTTGGTTTTGGGAATCATTTTCTTGAGTCTGGGTTTGAGCGATCGCTTGAGCTAAACTAGCGATCGTTGGATTCTCAAATAAAATTTGCAACGGCATTTCTATCTGAAAGGCTTGGCGAACCCTAGACATGACTTGCGTCGCCAGAAGTGAATGGCCTCCCAATTCAAAAAAATTGTCGTGAATGCCTACTTGTTCCAAACGCAAAACTTTTACCCAGATGCTAGCTAAGACTTCTTCTGTAGCATTTTGGGGTGGGACAAAGTTAGTTGACAGACCAAGATCAGATATATGCGGTGCAGGTAAAGCGCGGCGGTCTATTTTGCCGTTGGGGTTTAATGGCAAGTTGTCCAAAAATACAAATGAGGCAGGCACCATATATTCAGGCAACCGACCTTGCAAAAATTGACGCAATTCAACCTGACTAGGAATTTGCTCTGGGTTGGCAACAATATACGCTACGAGTTGTTTGTCACCAGGAACATCCTCTCTAGCTATGACTAAAGTCTGTGTTAGTGCCGGATGTTGACCTAATATCGCTTCAATTTCTCCCAATTCAATTCGGAAGCCACGAATTTTCACTTGGTAGTCAATACGACCAAGGAACTCGATATTACCGTCTGGTAGAAAACGTGCCAAATCCCCAGTTTTGTAAAGACGTGCCCCAACTTCAGAGCTAAAAGGGTTGAAAATGAACTTCTCTGTGGTTAATTCCGGACGGTTAAGATAGCCTCGCGCTAAACCAATCCCGCCAATGTGCAGTTCACCTGATTCACCAACAGGCACAGGCTGCAAATTTTCATCAAGGATGTAAATCTCTGCATTAGTAATGGGGCGACCAATGGGAGCAATGGTATAGTTAGTGCCGCGCTGACAAGTCCAGAAAGTGGCATCAATGGAAGCTTCTGTCGGGCCATAGCAATTATGGAAAACATTGTCCAAATTCAGTCGGGCAAAGAAGCGTTCTATTAGTTCGCTAGATAAAGCTTCACCACCGCAGGTAATATGCTTAAGAAATCGGCAATTCTCAATTCCCTTCTCTTCCAGTAAGACACGCAGCATAGAAGGTACTAACGCCAAGACAGTGATTTGCTGCTCAATAATCACCTTCACTAGGTAAGCAGTATCTTGTTGTCCACCAGGGCGAGCCAAGATCAATTGCCCCCCGAAGCACAATGGCCAGAATATTTGCCACACTGAGGGGTCGAAGCTAAAAGAAATAGTCAGTAAAACTTTATCTGCTTGAGTTAATCTAAAGTTTGTTTGCCGCCAGTATAGTTGATTGCAGATACCCCGATGAGGGATCATTACACCTTTGGGCTGTCCTGTAGAACCAGATGTGTAGATTACATAGATTAGGTTATCAACCGTCGTTTGATTTACAAAATTTTCTTGACTGTTTTGGATGTTACCTTGCCAGTTTGAGTCTAGACAAACCACTTGCGCCTGATGCGGTGGTAGGTTTTTAACCAATTTTTCTTGCGTTAACAACACTGATGCCTGGGTATCTGACAAGATGAAGGCTAAACGCTCTGGGGGATATGCTGGATCTAAAGGCACATAAGCGCCTCCAGCTTTGAGAATAGCCAGTATTCCTACGATCATCTCCAAGGAGCGCTCCACGCAAATTCCCACAAGTACTTCAGGTCCAACTCCCAAAGTACGTAGGTAGTGCGCTAATTGATTCGCCCGCTTATTTAACTGTTGATAAGTAAGTTGTATATCTTCAAATACTACAGCAATTGCTTGAGGCGATCGCTCTACTTGCATCTCAAACATCTGATGGATGCATAGATTGGGATCAACTTCTTCGGTATCATTCCATCCCTGTAGAACTTGAGTGCCGATGATGGGAGTTAAAGTATTTAATGGAATATTTTGCTTATACTCTGGAGTCTGGCTATTTATCTGCATTTTCTATGTATCAACTCCATCAACAAATGCCATTGTTTTAATTTATTATTTATTGTAAATGTTTTTATACCAAATTATATGTAAGGCTGCACATTAATAGTCTTGGTATAAGAGCCTGGAACTACATAAATAAAGGCTAGTTAGGCTTAAGAGCAAAACGGTGCGCGAACAGCTTTTAGTTTGCAGTAACTAGATTAATGATATGCATCTTCAAAGATAATTGATACTTTAAGCTCTAGTTAATTGATTTTTATTTAACATAATAATCCCCGTCTTTTACTAGAAATTTCAGTTTTAGTTAAAACTTTAGAATGCTTTTGAATTTTAAAAACTACATGATTGTATTGTTGAAATATAGTCAGGGACAAACATTGAATTTCCAACTTTACCTTTAGTTGACAAATAGGTTTTTTTATTTTGTATAGCTATATGGTTAAAATACAATATCTGTTTTTACGAAAATTTTCTGAAGGAAAAAATAATTATTACTGAATCTTCATTGTTTGTACTCAGATGTAAAAATAGTGTAAAGCCAAAAAGTTGACTGTCTCTCAGGAGGTAAAAATGTTTATAATGCAGACATTACAAGGCTCACAGATATCAAATATTGTTGATATTACTTGTGGCCAATTCTCTAGAGATACCCATAAAACTACTCAAGCTCAAGCAAAATGTTAATTTATGTAAACTTTTGTAACGATAATCAAATTTTTGATGCATTTTGTTATATCCTGTGTGTGTAAGTTTTGTTAATCAGTAATTATGCGTAAAGAAACAGAGAAGTTCTAAGCAAAGCTAAATTAGTCTAGCTAAATATGCTACAGTAATTCCCGAAAGGATCTCATTGTCTACATATAAGTGAAACTCTGCAATGAAACTGTAGTAACTCAGTTGAACTCTTACGCACCTTAAAAATTTTAATTTTTTACCTGACCAACTTGATTATTTATGTCAGGGATTTATTCAACTATTAAGTTAACTCACCAACAAATCCTTTTTTTTTCAACAAAGCTCAAAGTTTCCAGGCTAAATGAATTATAGCCTGCAATAAAAGCTAAGTCTTTTGGTAGTAATGGCACTCAAACCGACTTTGGAAAATGCTTTTGAGTAAACATTTAAAGTTAGTGCGAAGAAAATGGTTAATAGGAGACTATAAATTCCAGGCTTATTTGAGAGAAAAATGTAAGATACACCACTTGTCCTAAGAGCAAGTTTCTATCAAATTTCAACTACACCAAGTGTTCCTAACTATGAGTAATCAAAGCATTACAACAAATAAATTCAGTGAAGTGCCTTCAGATTTACGTGCATCTACATCTGTCAGCGTACGCAAGGGTTCGTGGTGGTTAAGATTAACAACGCTGTTTTTAGTAGACTATACTCTTTTATCCTTAAGTTGGATTTTAGCTGGGGAACAATCTTCTTATGGGCATTTTACTTCGTATATGCCGAGTAATTATTTGCCAATTTTAATAACTATTGGAATTCAAATAGGATCATTAGCTGTCGAGGGTCTTTATCGAGAGGGCCAAAAACGCTATAACTATCTCAATATTGTAAAATCGCTAACTTTTGCTCATGGATTAATACTCCTAGTTTGTTTTTTGTATAAGCCAGTTATTGATATTACACGCCCAAGATTAATATTAATATCTTGGCTGCTCAGTATATTATTTATTTGTGCTGGCAGATATGCTATAAATATTACTCTTGAATATTTACGTAAGCAAAAAAAAATAGTTCGTTCTTCTGTCTTCATCATTTGTGATTCTCAAGATCATGATCAGATAGCTAGTTTTATAAAAAAAGAAAAACACTATATTGTATCTGGAACAGCTAATGCCAGTTCATTAGATAGATATAAACGTCAACAAACATTAGATAAACTTAATGAATTAGGTGTGACAGAAGTTTTTATATCTTGGGATGCTTTAAAAAACAGAATGTTTTTATGCTGGTTATTTCAAGCGTCTGGCATCCAAGTACATATTTTACCGATGGAATTAAAACCAATTTATAAAAACGTTGAATTTAATAAAATAGGGGGAATGCCTTGTCTGAGTTTGGATTGTCCAATAATTACAGGTAAAGATTTTTGGATAAAGCGCAGTTGTGATTTTTGTTGTGCGACTTTATTTGTAATGTTATCATTTCCTATTTATATAGTTATAGCTATAGCTATCAAACTGGACTCTCCCGGCACAGTATTCTACAGACAAACCCGTATAGGTCTGCATGGACAACAGTTTAAAGTATGGAAATTCAGAACTATGAGGTCTGATGCCGAAAAATTCCAAAAAGAATTAGAAGCATTAAATGAAACTAAAGATGGGATTATCTTTAAAATTAAAGACGATCCTCGCATTACCCGTGTTGGAAAATTCCTTCGACGTTACAGCTTAGACGAATTACCTCAACTTTTTAACGTTATCCTTGGACAAATGAGTATAGTAGGGCCTCGTCCTTTACCTACTAGAGATGTCGATAAGTTTTCTGAACATCATTTTATTAGGCATGAAGTCTTACCTGGTATTACAGGTCTTTGGCAAGTTTCAGGTCGCTCAGATATTTTAGACTTCGAACAAGTAATAAATCTCGATCTTAACTACATCGAAAATTGGTCGCTTAAGTTAGACTTTGAAATTCTCCTCAAGACAGTTATGGTAGTTTTGAAAAAAGAAGGTGCCTACTAAATAAAAACAAAATCATAGCAGGCAGCAGTAATTGGCGATTCAAAATGAGCGAATTGAGGTGAATTAATAGTTGTAAGAATGGTAGAAAAGTATAAATTCATAAGTAATTCTCTCTCAATGATAGTCAATCGGTTAGTGCAAAGTATTACAACTTTTGTATTAACCGCTGCTATTGCTCGTAATCTAGGAGCCGAAGCTATAGGACAGTATCTACTAGCCTATAGCTACTACTTTATCTTTGTGGGCATTGCTTCACAGGGACTAAAGATATTGTTTACAAGAGAACTAGCACGTGAACCACAAAAAACATCAGTTTATTTGATGAGTGGTACCTGGCTACAGTTAATATTTAGTTTGGTCAGTTATGGAGGATTGGTAATTGTAGTATTTTTACTTCCCTATAGTTCCAAAACCTCGAATCTTTGCTACATAATGGGCTTAACGATCATTCCCTTTGCCCTTTCTAACGTAACAGAGGCAATTTTCCAAGCAAAGGAAAAGATGCATTTGATTGCTATTGCTACAGTCCCAGTGTATGTACTACGCCTAATAATAATGATCTGGGCGATGCAATTGAAGTACGGAATTGAATATCTGGGAGCAATACTATTTTTTTCAGAAATATTAATTCTAGTAATTGAATGGATTCTGATCAGGCAGTTCGTCAAAATACAATGGCAGATTGATAAAGATTTTGTATGGAATACAATTAAAGCTGCACGGACGTTTTTTGCTATTGAAGCAATAGCTGTAGTCAGTAACAGAATTGAAATATTAATTCTTTCATTGTTAGGAAATGAGTTGTTAGTAGGTCTGTTCGGTGCAATAATACAATTACTACAACCATTCTCTATTATTGCTAATAGCATAACTATAGCAATGTTTCCGAGACTATCAAAATTAGTAGATCAAGGACGGGAAAAGCAGCAGCAGATGACTGAAAGCTTTATTGAAGTTCTACTAACTATGGGATTACCCTTATTCCTTGGATTGTTATTTTTTGGCAAAGATTTGCTGAATTTTATTTATGGTTCTAGCTTTGCTCAAGGAAGTTTAGCTCTTAGTATCAGTGCTATATCACTACTTTTATTACCCTTTACACGCACGCTGTGTTCTCTACTTGTAGCAAATCATTTTGAGATAGTAAACCTACGTGAAGTGGTTCTTACAACTATATTAGGAAGCTTGGGGGGTATAGCATTAGTTTCACAACATCAGTTAGTAGGTGCGGCTATGATGGCATTGCTAATGACTATTCTTGCCTTTAGCCAGTATGTTTACTTCACTTATACTCTATTATTTCCATTAAATTTATGGCGAGTTATTCGCCGTCCTATTATAATCAGCGCTTTGATGTTACTTGTTTTCTTAATTTTAAAAAAAATAACTTTAGAATTTTTATTTACTCTAATTATTGCCACTTCATTGTATATTTTATTTGTTATTCTTCTGACTATTCATACTTTAGGCGGAATTCATATTGTAAAGGAAAAAATTTTAAAAATAGGGATGAAGGTTTAATAGTCGAGTCTGCTTATAAAACAGTAAACGTAAACTTTACATAATTATCAGATAACCAAAGCCATGAATATAAAGCCATGAATATTGAAGCTCTCCAAGCAGAAAAAGCAACAAACCAAAAATTAGCAATGGTAAATGAAAGTAACGAAATAATAGTCAGCGTTGTCATTCCTACACGCAATAGGCCACAAATTGTTGCGAGGGGTGTCAGAACTGCATTAAATCAAACGCTGCAATCCATTGAAGTGATTGTTATAATAGACGGTCCCGATCAGGAAACAGTCAATGTACTATCTCAGATAGCCGATCCAAGATTGAGAGTGATAGAACTATCAAAAAATCTTGGTCCATCAGGGGCAAGAAATACTGGTGTAAGGGAAGCAAAAGGTTCTTGGATAGCCTTTTTAGATGATGATGATGAATGGCTTCCACAGAAATTGGAGCGTCAACTTGAAGTAGCAAATAATTCCCATTATAATTTTCCAGTTGTTGCCAGTCGTTTCATTTCCCAGACTCAAAAAGGTGAGTCTATTCTTCCCAAAAGGCTACCTAACCTCTCTGAACCTCTAAGTGAATATCTTTTTGCACGTAACTCCTTATTTAAAGAAGAGGGGTTCATACAAACCTCAACTATTTTCGTAAAAAAAGAGTTAATGCAAAAAATGCCTTTGGAAGAAAAATTTTACAGACATGAGGATTGGGAGTGGTTGCTGCGAGTTAGTGCTATGGAGGGTGTAGGAGTAGAGTTTGTACCTGAGCCTATGGCAATCTGGCATTCAGAAGTGGGAATTAAGCGCTTAAGCAACGTCAATGACTGGCAATATTCCTTGGATTGGATTCGTTCCACTCGCAATTTAGTAACACCAAAGGCTTATTCAGGTTTCATTGCAACAATGACCGCTCCTTCTGCGTCCTCAGTAGGTGATTGGAAAGCCTTCTTTCCTTTGTTGTGGGAAGCTATACGCTGGGGTAAGCCCCGCCCGATTGATATATGCTTGTACTTCATTATGTGGTTGTTCCCTCAGCAGTTCAGACAGCAAGTTAGCTCTATTTTGACCAAGAACTTTAAAAGATAAAATGTTCTTCGCCAAAGGAAGACACAAAGAAGATAAAAATAAATAATGACAAAAACCTTGAAGCGTGAATTTCAAGACCACTAAAAAATGGAGTTTTTACCATAGCCATAGCACAAAATACAAAATGTTTGTGGTTAAACAATATGCTTAATATACATTTAAACCTAGATTACTTCTGTCTTTAGGTTTAATAAAAAATGTCAATTCCCAAAAATACAGGCATCTCATCAAAATCAAAAGTGAGTAAATAAGGATAATAAAGCATTTTTCTAAATCAATGAAAACTAGTAATCACAGCTTTGTGATTTGCTTAATATATAAAATAATATTTGCACATGGTAAGAAATGAAAAAAATTCTAATTTTTGCCGAACAATTATTTACAATTACTTCTTTAATGATCTATTCAGGAACTCCATTAGATCCTTTGATGACGAATGGTTTTGCCATCAAAGAAAGTGATAGATTCATAGCTCGATTGCTTTTCACTTTGACGTATATAGTTAGCATTTTCCTAATTACTCTACGTTGGAAGAAGGTTACTTACGTCTTTAGTAGAGATAAATTTATTTGGATATTGCTCGGAGTTTGTGCACTTTCGAGTTTTTGGTCTTTAGATTCAGATATTACTATACGTCGTGCTATAGGTCTGACAGGAACAATGCTCTTTGCGCTTTATTTAGCTTCACGCTACACCTTAAAAGAACAACTGAAGTTATGTGCATATATGCTTGCGATCTCAGCATTTATGTGTATCTTCTTTGCTGTACTAATTCCACAGTATGGGGTTGGAAGCGCTGGGGACCCAACAGCTTGGCGAGGAATATATACACAGAAGAATGTTCTTGGCAAGAGATTTGTACTTAGTGGAGCAATATTTTTCTTCCTTGCCATGACTAATCGAGAGAATCGTTGGATTTCATGGCTTGGTTATGTTGCTTCTGGAATACTTGTATTATTTTCAAAATCAGCAACATCTCTAGGTAATTTTATATTCATTACAGCTGCTTTTATTCTATATAATCGAATTTTAAATTTAAAGTATAAAGTAATGATACCTGTTGTAACCTTGGTGTCAACAGTTAGCATAGTTTTTTATACTTGGTTTGTCTCACAAGCTGATACAATCCTCGGATCAGTAGGTAAGGACACAACACTCACTGGACGTTCAGAATTATGGCCTGCTGTGTTTGAGATGATTGCAAAAAAACCGTGGCTAGGATATGGCTATGGAGCATTCTGGGATAATAGTGAGTCTTCTATTGTTATACAAACCGTACAATGGGACGCTCCTAATGCTCACAATGGTTTTTTGGATCTCTGGCTAGCGTTGGGTCTACTAGGAGTTTTGGTTTTTCTAATTGGATTCGTTATTAATTTCTTAAGAGCTATATATTTAGTCCGATGGAATCAAACATCTGAAAATTTATGGCTTTTAGTTTATTTTACTTATATGATTCTTTCAAATTTAACTGAAACTACAATGTTAGAGCAAAATAGTCTTGAATGGATACTTTATGTATCAGCAATATTATCAAGCAAGCTTTCTACACGCGCAAATTTGCTAAAATAAAATCAAGAGATTTACTCAAGATCAGGATAATAGTATGTAGCTTGTTGAATCTTGAAAAAGTAATTAAACTGGAACTTGTAATTATTTCGTTTCTACATTAATCAAAAATAAAGTATGCATTAGAAATTTACAGTTAATGTGTCTAACTAAATGTTTTTCAGACTATCATATTAAATTACAGCTATACTACAACAAGATGGTATTTACGGCTAGGAGAAGCTTTTTTTGAAGTTTTTAATTGAAGATGAGGCTTTGAGGCTTTCTCTAGGGTCTAAGGTGAGAATAAGTGTTTTTCCTCTTTAGTTCGTAATGCACCAGACTTTCACAGTTTTGCCGAATGCTCCTAAAATCCCAATTACCGTATATTGAAGAACTACTTGATAGGGTAAATGAGTGTCATGGGTGAACCACGGAGAATTGATTACCTTCTGATATAGAAGCCAATGGGCGACGAAGGGTGGAGAAGATCCTTAGGTGCTAATATCAAGTTCCGAAACTGTTAGAGGCTTATGATAAAATTTTGCAAAGTTGGTAGCTAATTTAAATTTCAGATGTAAATTAAATTTGTAACTTAGATAGTCTATACTATTGTCATATTGTCAAATCGCATCAGTCTTGCAATTGCAGTGGTTTGTGCATTCTCTAAGTCAATTTTTAGTTTCTTGCTTAAAACCTGTACTTTTAAAGATTTATGTCAGAAAAATCTATGGAATCTAGAGAATCTATCGATTTAGACCTTAGTCGTTACTTATTGATATTAAAGCGATGGTGGCTACCTGCAACTGCAATATTTGCAGCTACAGTTATGGTCAGTGCCATAGCTACGCAGTTTATGAAGTCATCCTATGAAGCCGAAGGAAAATTATTATTTAGAGTTCCTTCTTTTAAAGTAGTAGGCTCCAATCTTTTACCTACTAATGCCGAAGGAGGAGGGACAGGAGATTTAAAATCCCTGATAGCAACTCAAAACCCTATAAACACTCAAATAGAAGTTATTTCCTCACCTAGTATATTGCAGAAAACAATAGAGAAACTAGGGCTTCAAGACGAAGAAGGTAAAGCTTTAGAAGTAGAAAGATTACGAAGTTCTTTAGTACTGAAAATTGTTGGCGGTACAGATGTATTGCGAATTAGCTATACCAGCCGTGACCCTGAACTATCAGCAGCAGTGGTCAACACAATTATGAGTCTTTATTTAGAAAATGATATTTTGACAAATCGCTCTGAGGCAGCAGCAACTCGTCAATTTATTGCCAAGCAGCTTCCTAAAACTCAAGAGGCTGTTAATAATGCAGAAGTAGCGCTACGTATATTTAAACAGAAAAATCAGATAGCAGACCTATCAGAGGAGACAAGGTCAGCCGTTGAAACTATTGGAAATCTAGACAATGAGATGAATACTGTTAAGGCTCAACTTGATGAGGTAAACGCCCAAACCAATCAACTGCGTCAGAAAGTAGAGCTAAATTCTCAAGAAGCGATCGCTGTGAGTGCCCTCAGTCAGTCACCAGCAGTACAAGGAGTTCTTACCCAACTTCAAGAAACCGATCGACAGCTAGCGATTGAGCGTAGCCGTTTCTTAGATGATAATCCTGTAATTATTAACTTAGAAGCAAAGAAAGCTAGCTTAAAGTCCCTCCTGCAACAGCAAGTTGGTCAGACTGTTGGTAATCAAACACAAATTCCGCAAAGCTTATTGCAGATTGGAGAACTCAGACAAAACCTGATCCAAAATTTTCTACAATCAGAAGTACAGCGGTTTGGTTTAGCTAAAAGACTCTCCTCTCTATATAATTCCCGTTCTACCTACGAGCAGCGAGTGAAAATCATACCCCAGTTAGCACAAAATCAACGGGAGTTAGAACGGAAAGTTGAAGTTGCTGAATCGACATATCAAACTCTTTTGAAAAAGGTTCAAGAATTACAGTTAGTTGAGAATACAAATACAGCTAGTTCACGGATTATTGCTCGGGCTTCAGTGCCAAATAAGCCAGTAGCAGGCAAAAAAATTATAATTTTATTGCTAGGAGTGATGTTCGGTTTATTTTTAGCTGCTACAAGTGTTCTCCTCCTAAGCATGAGGGATAGATCTTTGAAAACACTTAAGGAAGTCAGAGATGTATTTAGATATACGTTGCTGGGAATTGTTCCTTTGTCTGTTAAAAAGATTCGCTCCCGTTATTCAAATGTAGAATCAATCAATCCAAAGATTGCTGTTAGAGATACGCCTTACTCTTTAACTAGCGAAATGTACCGAATGATTCAAGCCAATCTGAAATTCCTAAGTTCAGATAAAGTGCTCAAAACTATCGTGGTAACTAGCGCAGTTCCTAAAGAAGGTAAGTCTACAGTTTCAGCTAATTTGGCAGCAGCGATCGCTCAACTAGGGCGTAAAGTTTTATTAATTGATGCAGATATGCGAGTTCCTTCTCAGCATCATCTTTGGCAGCTAACCAATGCAGTTGGTTTGAGTGAGGTTCTTGTAGGTCAGGCTGAATTTGACGTTACTGTATCTAAAGTAATGGATAATCTTGATGTCTTAACTGCTGGGGTTAGACCTCCCAACCCGCTTGCTTTGCTTGACTCAAAACGGATGGCATCATTAATTGAGAATTTTGCATCTCAAGATAACTATGATTTTGTAATTATTGATGCTCCTCCCCTACTTTTGGCGGCTGATGCTTTGACTTTAAGCCAAATGACTGATGGGATTTTGTTAGTAGCTCGACCTGGAGTAATTGATTCTAACAGTGCTAACGCTGCTCAAGAGATGTTAGAAAGATCCAATTACAACGTACTAGGCCTGGTCGTGAATGGAATCATTGATAAAAATGAATCCAGTAGTTATTTATATCACGATCATGAATATTTTAAACCAACAAAATTGACAAAAGAGTTTCAGAGGCTTGCGAAAAAATAAAACCTTCAAAGGTTAGGGACTACTCCAATACATACTAATGAACTAATATCCTGATTTATGTGACAGTTTGAGATGGGGAATGTAGGTTAAAAATTACAGTTGCCTATCTCAACTCTTATTAGTGCTAGGAAAAACCAGGAATCTAGTTTTGATCAGGGATTGAATATACAAAATGCATTGCCGTCTAAGCAACAGCTAAGTTTAGGACGAAAATACCTATGCATTAGCGTAGCCTAATGTAACTATTAACTATCTTTGCAAACGCTGAAACCCTGATTATTTCCTGAATCCCCCGAATTTAATTCGGGGGATTCAGGAGATAACTCTACTACCGAATTTCGTGTGCCCCTCGGTCGGGTCGTGAACCCTTCACGCGAGAGTCGCCTATAAAATCGGTTTTCACACTATTAAATTTCATACCACTATTAATTGCCGGACTTGTCGATTTCAGTCTAAAATCACCACCTGAGGGATTCATAAACTGCGGATTTGCAATCATATCATTATAGCCGGAACTACCTATCGAGGAACTATTGGCGTTGAGGTTGTAGTCAAACCTAACATTGTTACCACGGGATCTTCCGTTTATCGGTTTCCCACGTTCAGAATAAAGGATGTTATTGAGAACGTTGATATTATTTGAAGCATTAACCGAGATTTGTCCGTATGAAATTTCTGGACTCTGGTTATTCATATAACTAGTGTTATGGACAATATCGATATTCTCACTTTGAAATGTATGAATGCCGCTACCACCATTTTTATATGTGATGTTGTTGGCAATCAAAGTGCGTCCTCGATACGCGCTCAACTTTGATCCTTTTTGCTTATTCATTCCACGATCAACAATAATGCCATTACCGTCTTGGATCTTGCCAGTCGTAACCCAGGGAATGAACATTCGATTGTTGTAGACCCTGTTTCTGGTCACAAACATCTTGTAGTTTTGCTTGTAGTCAGAATTCCAATTGTTGAGCAGCGAAATACCACTACAGCCGTAAACTGAGTACCAGGCATTATTGAACACCTCATTATTATCTATTGTTAGATAATCTGATTCAATACCTACAATGCCTACACCTCCACAACTATGTACTTTATTGTTGAGAACACGTATATGGTGGGAGCGACGATTTCCTCCTCCTTCTATGGTGATGCAATTTCCACTGGTCTTCGGGTTTGATTTGTTATACTTCTGACTCAACGCATAACTACGGGTAATATTGCTATTGTTCCCTGCTACCTCCAGCCCGTTCACTTCAATATATGATGCTCCATTGTTAATCCAAATTCCATGCCATCCATTGTGCTTAAGTTTCGGCTTATGCCCAGGATATGCTTTATATTTAATCCATGCATTTGACTTTCCAGAACGTTTAATATCTACTACCGCTCCAGTTGGGTGTGCATTCTTGTATACCCCGTTCATAATGAGTACCGTGTCCCCAGGGTTAGTCAGGTCTGCCGCCCTCTGAATTGTCCTAAAGGCGGATGAAGGACTTTGTCCGCTATTTCTATCCTTACCAGTACCACTAACATAGTATGTTGTTCCGGTTGAAACATAACTGATTAGCTTGCGGCTAGGTAGTGGGATTTCCTGATCAGTAGATGACTGACGTACATCTTGAACTAAAGACTCTGTTATTTTCTCTCCTTGAACCACACCTGTTATTGCCCAGGGAAGTACAAGAGATGCGCTCAAACTGAGAAAACCTAAACCATGAATCATCATAGGGAAAATAGGGTATGTTGCAAAAACTGATTCGTCAACGGTCTGTAACTCTAGCCTTAGTCAGTAACTCAGTATTGGATATAGCGTGTAACTGCCATTTGTAAGTTTATACACCGTTTATCAGGCTCCAACCTGAGAATATTCACGGAAATAAGGCTGAAAAGCCTTTTTAGCTTGTCTTCCAAAAAATAGTAACTTCTAGTAAAAGTACTGAAGGAAAATAGTTAGTATCCAGAGCTACCCCCTTAATGGACACCAAGCAACCGTACAAATGGCGTCATTTCCAATTCGACATCATTCTACTGTGTATACGTGGTATCTGTGGTTAAGATAGTATATCTGTTATCAGTTAGTTAATATACTTAAATAATTCTTATGCTAATCACTAAATAAGCAAAAATAAGGTATGATTTTGCTTTTGCTGACTTTTTATTTTAAAATATTCTCATTATCATAAAAAAGCAGAGTAACTAAAACAAGGTTTAGAAAAGCCTATCAATAGCAGATTAGGAGTTTTCAGTTAAATTTTTAAGTTTGTAGATTTGTAAATGAGTAATACTACTTGAAAATCTTCTAAAATGGGGATAGAAAATACATTTTCAAGGAAGCGATCGCAAAAGGCAAGCCACTTGTGTACTCTAGTCTTGTCTTATCCTGTGGTTGAAGCGGTGCGTAGCTTGCTTGTCCGTATTAGCAATGAGAGTAGCTATTTTAGCCGAGTAATTTTTTTGAATAAGAGATCGCGTAGGTTGCTTCTCTACAAGTCATAAATTAAACCGATTATTTATTTTTGCCCTCAAAAGGCAGTAGAAGAGTTAATTTAATGCTGCCATTATGAGTTTATAATTGTTTTTTATAGCTATCGGAATTAAATCCCAAGAAGACACGGAGATGAAAAACACGTATTCATTAGCGTTTCAGGTTTTTCTCTCTCACAAATGATTAAGTAAGGCTATATCAACTCTTGGCTATTGAGCCTTGACTCATAGATAGGGCAATTTTGGGGACGAAGAGGGTTGAGCAACGTCCCCTATTTACATCCGCAATTTAAACTAAATTCCGAACAACCTCAGAATATTAAAAATAACACCTAGAGGCCCAGTTATGGTGTTTGTAGTATCGCCAGTTTTAGCTAAACCAGATCGATTGACTACCACAACATCATTATTACGGAGTATAGGATTCGTTTGCTCATTAATCCCAGCAGAGAAATCCACTTTTACTATACGTTTAGTGACAGAACCATTAGGGTTGAGGCGAATCAAATCAACAGCATTACTACTAGCTCTGGCATCATTAAATCCTCCAGCAGCGAGTATAGCTTGATTTAAAGAGCTATTTGGCTGAACGTCTGTTAAACCTGGTTTTTTAACTTCGCCTACTACACCAACTTGAATGCGTGTAGGAGACAAAGTAGTAGTAGCTAATTGAGTGGCTTCTGCGGGGTTGATTTCTGTTGCCGTTGGAATAACAATCGTATCTCCATCTTGCACGATGATGTCTTGATTGGCGTCACCACTCTGCAATAGTTGCCAAAGATTAATATCTATAGCTTGTTCTGAGCCAGTTCTTGTAGCTCGGCGTAGCTTGAGATTACGAACATCAGCCTGTGCTGTAATTCCACCAGCGAGTTGAATAACTCGTGTCACATTTGGTAGACCATTGGGAGTGGTAGTACCACTGTTAGCAGTAGTGGTTGCGCCACTCTGTGCATCTGTGCTGGCTGGGGTGACAAGATACGAACCTGGACGGTTAATTTCACCAATAATTGTTACCGTGCGGGGTGTGGTTTGGCTAGCGGCAAAGTTAGATGCAAATATATTGCGGGATTTTGCCACGTTGAAGTTGGTTGCAGTTGGCACAACTATGGTATCTCCATCCCGCAAGGTAATATCCTGTGATAACCTGCCCGTTTGAATGAGTTCCTCCAAATTAACGGTAACGGCTTGCTCTGAAGAACGTCCTACTTTACGCCGTAATTCAACTTGAGTCACATCCGCAGCTAGGGTTACACCTTGTGCTGTTGTCAGTGCGGCTAATACAGTGGGGTATTGTACACCGGGATTGTCTCCTGCGCCTCCGCTCAAGCTCAGGGTGTAAGCGCCTGGACGTGTCACCTCGCCGGCAACGAAAACATTGATGGGACGAGGCGATAATAAATTGACTGAGATTAAGGGACGTTTGAGGAAGCGAGCGTATCTTCTGGCAATTTCGTCAGCAGCCTGTTCAGTTGTTAAACCGAGGACTGACACACTGCCAATTAAAGGTAAGTTGATGGCTCCACCTGGAGGAATTTGGTACTCGCCTGTATATTCAGGTACTTCAAATACATTTACACGGATGCGATCGCCGCCTCCTAATGAATAATTAGTATTTATTTGTGTTGGCGTGATTGGTGGTTGTGTAGTTGCTGGTAATGGTGGTTGTCCCTGGGCTAGACTGACAGATGGCACAACGGCATTGACAGCAGTTAACAAAGCCACACCCACAACAGGCTGAGTTAGGAATTTAAACAAAGTTGTGTTAAGCATATTTACCTGAGACTCTGAAAGTACGATTAATAAAGTATTGTCTAAACATTTTTATTTTGACTATACCTAAGTATTCAAGTTCCCTGACACTCTTATTTTCCTCGAAAACTGTCATTTTCCGGAGTAAATTTGTCTATTGAATTTGAATTTTTAGTGAATTTAATTTAAAGTTAAGCCAACTTGAATACAAGAATTATCAAAAAACATTAGAACTTACGCAAATAAACACAGTTTATACAAGAAATTCTCTGTTAAACAATCAAGTACTTACGAATAAAATCTTGTTGTCAAAGTCAATTTTATGACATTTAAACTCATAGTTTAAATCTGCGATGGTTAGAAAAATTATGAACAATTCCATTAAATAAATACAAATAACCTAGAAAAGAGATTGGAATTTGATTTTTTTTGGTTAGCTTGACAAAGATAAACTCGAAAAACCAGAAGTTTTGAGTTTTATTCCTCAAGTCAACCCAAAATTGACTATTTCGCAACAAAATTAATTAAGGGAGTTATTTTTTCTTTGGATTTGTTGAATAAAAAACTCTTCTAGTGAATAACGCGACAAGTTCATGGCAATAATTTTACCCTCCATAAGACGAAGACTGGCAAGAAAATCATAATAATCGTCTTGTAGTGTACCTTGCCAGGAACCATCAGGTTCAAATTTTAGAGTGGGTATCCATTTTTTGAGAATTTCCCAGTCACCACCTTGACCTTTTACATAATATGTGTTGTTTTTACCCAAGAGTTCATTGAGGGAACCAGAGCAAATTAATTCACCTTGAGCGAGGATGGCAATGCGATCGCAAATCTGTTCTACTTCACTAAGAACGTGGCTGTTGAAAAAAATCGTTTTACCAGCGGCTTTTAGCGCCAGAATAATTTCCCGCATTTGGTAGCGTCCCACCGGATCAAGACCAGACATCGGTTCATCAAGAAAAACCAAATCTGGCTCGTTAATTAGCGCCTGTGCCATGCCAACACGCTGTAGCATTCCTTTAGAATAGCGGCGCAGCAGCTTTTTACGAGCATCAGCTTGGGATAAACCTACTAATTCCAGTAGTTGGGGAATGCGTTGGCGTTGGACACTTTTGGGAATTTGGAATAGCCCAGCAGCTAGCTGCAAAAATTCCCAGCCAGTGAGATAGTCATATAAATAGGGATTTTCCGGCAGATAGCCGATATGTTGCTTAACAGTGCGATCGCCTATTGGCTTACCTAATAATAATCCCCGTCCAGAGCTAGGACGAATAATTCCCAGCAACAATTTTAAAAGGGTTGTTTTCCCAGCACCGTTTGGTCCTAGCAACCCAAAGGTTTCGCCTTTGTAAACTGTTAAAGAACAGTTTTTGAGAGATACGACTTTTTGATTTAGCCAAAAACCAGTGCGATAGACTTTTCGTAACTCAGAAGTCAGGACTACTGGCACAGTGTCTGCCGTATTGAGTTGAGAATCAGGGTCATCTGCAACAGACTTCATCTCGGTTCAATTACTAATTACCAGCTTGGTATTAATTACAGGTTACCCGGTAGCCTGATAATAACCATCACCGAGCAGTGTGTCAATTATCGCAAACTGGGGAATGGGGATTGGGGACTGGGGAAAATACTACCGCCCCATGCTCAATGCCCCATTTGACTCCTTTCATAGAACGCCTTTAGAACTGGGAATTACACCAGCACGACGGGGGTCGATTTCCACCGCCAGCCGTGTTGCTCTTGCAAAGGCTTTAAATGTTGCTTCAATAATGTGATGGGAATTAATTCCATCCAGTTGCCGAATGTGCAGTGTCATTTGGCTATGGTTCACGATTGCCACAAAAAATTCGCGCACTAACTGGGTGTCATAGGTTCCTACACGCTGAGTAGGAATTTGTAAGCCGTAACTGAGGTGAGGGCGTCCAGAAAAGTCTAGCGTTACCTCAACTAAGGCTTCATCCAGTGGCGCACGAAAATTACCAAAGCGAACAATGCCTTTTCTGTCGCCTAGTGCTTGGTTAAAAGCTTGCCCTAAGGTAATACCTACATCTTCGTTGGTGTGGTGGTCATCAATTTCCCAGTCTCCCTTGGCTTGGACATCTATATCAATCAGCCCGTGGGAGGCAATTTGATGCAACATGTGATCCAAAAACGGAATACCTGTTGCTGCTGTGCAAGTTCCTCTACCATCCAAATTGATGGTAACTTGCACATCAGTTTCACCAGTAGTGCGGTGAACAGTGGCAATCCGAGAGGTTTTAGTTGACTGGTCGTAGTTTGAATTAACTTGGCGATTGGTTGTTTGCATCGGGAATGGGGAATGGGGCATAGGGAATAGGGCATGGAGAATTGGCAAGAATTTTACTAATATTCAATGCCCAATGCCCCAATTATCTTACATTCCCATAATTTCATATCCTGCATCTACATATAGAACTTGTCCGGTAATACCGCTAGACAAATCACTACATAAAAAAGCGGCAGTGTTGCCTACTTCTAGCTGAGTGACGGTGCGTCGTAGGGGAGCTACTTCTTCTACATGGTGAATCATATCCAAAATTCCACCCACTGCTGAAGATGCCAAAGTACGAATAGGACCTGCGGAGATGGCATTGACGCGGATATTTTGCGGACCTAATTCAGCAGCTAGGTAGCGCACACTCATTTCTAACCCCGCCTTGGCAACTCCCATAACGTTGTAATTAGGAATTGCTCTAACACCGCCTAAATATGTCAAGGTGACGATACTACCTCCCTCTGTCATCAAAGGTTTAGCTGCACCACTTAACTGCACCAGCGAGTAGGTACTAATTTCTAAGGCGGTGTTGAAGCCAGAACGAGAGGTTTGACTAAAATCTCCAGTCAAATCGTCTTTGCTGGCAAAAGCAAGACAATGGATAAGGATGTCTAGCTTTCCCCACTGTTCACGGATTGTCTCAAAGGTAGATTGAATCTGTTCATCATTTTGGACATTACAGGGAAGGAATAAGCTGGGGTTGAGGGGTTCTACCAATTCCGCAACTTTTTTCTCCATTTTGCCGCGTTCATCCGGCAGGTAGGTAATACCCAGATTTGCTCCGGCTTTATGCAGCTGTTGGGCGATGCCCCAGGCGATCGAGCGGTTATTGGCAATACCTGTAACAAGAGCATTTTTTCCAGTCAGATTCAGCATAGAAATTGTTAATGCGATCGATCATTAGGAGCATACTAGAATCTGAGGCACGTTTTGTCTTCGTTTTACACCGGATTTGCAAAAATGAATATTGATAAGGGTGTTTTCTATGACAAAAATCTTGATTTTTTATAAAGATATTTTCAAAATATCTTTATTTGTTCTTTAAAAAACCCTTTTTAATACTGCTATTGGAAGTACTTATCAACAATTAGTAGCTTAAAGGATCAACAATTATGTATCATTGTAAACAAAGAGTTATGAAGAGATTAGTTTGAGTATAGGAAAGTACAGAAAGGTTGACGGTGCTTTATTCATTTTTCAGGTGTATTCTTAGGTAATCAGTTTTTGTTTTTCCGGCATTGGGTAGGGGAAGGGAGATGATCGTGACACAAGATAAAGCCCTAGCAAATGTATTTCGTCAGATGGCGACCGGGGCGTTTCCGCCAGTTGTGGAAACGTTTGAACGCAATAAAACGATCTTTTTTCCTGGCGATCCTGCCGAACGAGTTTATTTTCTTTTGAAAGGTGCTGTTAAACTTTCCAGGGTGTACGAGGCAGGAGAGGAAATAACGGTAGCGTTGCTGCGGGAAAATAGTGTTTTTGGTGTATTGTCATTGCTGACAGGAAATAAATCGGATAGGTTTTACCATGCGGTTGCATTTACTCCTGCGGAATTACTGTCAGCACCAATTGAACAAGTGGAGCAAGCACTCAAGGAAAATCCAGAATTATCAATGTTAATGCTGCGAGGTCTGTCTTCGCGCATTTTACAAACGGAGATGATGATTGAAACTCTTGCTCACCGAGATATGGGTTCTAGATTGGTGAGTTTTTTGCTAATTCTCTGTCGAGATTTTGGCGTTCCTTGTGCAGATGGGATCACAATTGATTTGAAATTATCTCATCAGGCGATCGCAGAAGCAATTGGTTCAACTCGTGTTACCGTCACTAGGCTACTAGGGGATTTACGTGAAAAAAAGATGATTTCTATTCACAAAAAGAAGATTACTGTGCATAAACCTGTTACCTTAAGTAGGCAATTCACATAAAATCAATTGGAGAAAGGGGAATCGGCACGTGTTCTATTTTGAAAAATGACACTAATAGCTAGAGGTAAATCTAAAATTGAGTAATTTCAGCTATTGCCAATTTCCACTTCTCCCCAGACAATGGTTAAAAGTAGTAGGCTGTATCTGGAAGGATTTCGGTAGCTAAAGATGACCACCGGATACATCCTCATAGCAGCAATTTTAATTCTGGGAGGCGTAATTGCAACCGTGGGCGATCGCATCGGCACACGAGTTGGCAAAGCCCGCCTCTCACTTTTTAACCTTCGTCCGAAAAATACTGCTGTATTGGTAACTATTTTTACGGGCGGTTTGATTTCAGCATCAACATTAGGAATTTTATTCGCTGCCGACGAAGGCTTGCGAAAGGGAGTCTTTGAGTTAGAGGATATTCAAACAGACCTCAGACAGAAGCGGGAACAGCTAAAAACCGCAGAAACTCAAAAAAGTCAGGTAGAGAGTGAGCTAAACCAAGCAAGAATTGCCCAAGCTAAGGCACAACAAGACTTACAGGCAATTAATAAATCTTTGCAAGCGGCGAATGCCAAACAACTCCAAACACAAGCTCAGTTGAACCGCACCATTAGTCAACAAGCTCAAACTCAAACTCAACTTCAGCGCACTCAAGGTCAGCTAGGACAAGTTGTAACTCAGTACCAAAAAGCCATAGCTGAATTGCAAAGCGTTTACAATCAGAGGAAAGAGCTACAGACGGCAGTTGAGCAGCTGAAGACAGAACGTCAAAGACTGTATGCTGAAGCTAAAAAAGCGATTGATGAAGCTAAAACAGCAATTGAAAAACGCGATCGCGAACTTGCTAATCGCCAAGAAGCCATAGAACAACGCGATCGCAAAATTGTCCAACTGGATCAACTGATTCAAAAGCGTAATGTAGAAGTTGCAACGCGAGAGAAAGTGATTGCCAAACGGGAATCGCGCCTCAAAGAATTGGAAGCACAACAGCAGCAACTAGAACTTGAAGTTGCAAGGTTAGAAAAATATTATCAGTCCTACCGCGACCTGCGTTTAGGTAAGCTGGCCTTAGTTCGCGGTCAAGTTCTGGCCGCGGGTGTAGTTCGTGTTACACAACCTACTGCTGCTCGTCAGGCTGTGGAACAACTTTTACAAGAAGCTAACCGCAACGCCAACCTCGAATTAAGTGAGCCTGGGGCAAATTCTGCAAATGCAGAGCTACTACCCTTCACCCAAGAGAGGATTGAGAAATTGAGCAAGCAAATTGAGGATGGTCAAGAATACGTGGTGCGAATTTTCTCGGCTGGTAATTATGTCAGGGGAGAAAAGCAGATAGAGTTTTTCGCCGATACAGCTCGGAATGAATTGGTTTTTTCGAAAGGCGCGGTGCTGGCCACAACTACTGCTGATTCCAAAACCATGACATCGTATCAGTTACAGCAGCGACTGGAAATACTGATTTCTGCTTCCCAGTTTCGTGCCCGTAACGCCGGAATTATCGAAAATGTGCAAGTAGACGGGACTTTTCTGCGCTTTATCAACCAATTAAGACAGTACAATCAACCATTGGAAATCAAAGCGATCGCAGCAGAAGACACTTATACAGCCGGGCCATTGAGAGTCAAATTAGTAGCAATAGTCAACGGACAAATTATTTTTAGTACTTAAAAAAATATTTGCACACTGTTATTAGTAAGATTTAAACATATTGAAAAGCAGTCAAAATAGTTGCTGTGATTGCATTTATTCATTTATAATTCTTAATTTTTAATTTTTAATTTATTATGACTTTCCGGGAATTTTCACCAATGCAACCAGTCATATTGGGGTTTGATCCAGGTCGAGATAAGTGTGGTTTAGCGGTGATGGGACTGGATCGGCAATTGTATTATCATCATGTCGTACTGGCAAAAGAGGCGATCGTTACTATTGAGACACTGCGTCAAAAGTTTCCGATCTCCTTGATGGTGATGGGCGACCAAACTACAGCCAAGCAGTGGAGACAGCAGTTATATCAAGAATTGACAGAACCGTTGAGTATTATTTTAGTAGATGAGCGCTACACAACCTTAGAAGCACGCGATCGCTATTGGCAAATGTTCCCACCCAAAGGGCTAACAAAGTTATTACCACAGGGTCTACGACAGCCACCAAGACCGATAGATGACATTGTTGCTATCCTCTTAATCGAAAGATACTTAAATCGCCTCACAGAATCAACACTCACCAGTCGGGAGTGAGGAATTAGATTATTAACTCCTAACTCCTGTACAGACGCGATTAATCGCATCTCTCCTAACTTTTAAAGTTCCGCCCGAATAGTAAAAGCATAATCTCCTCCAGGCTCTAGTTGATAATCTTGTTGCTCCAAGAATCGACCAAGGGGTTCCTTGATTAAGGCGCGGCCTTGGGAAGGCTTGACGGCAAGTTCTCCCCGGCGAAAATGCCACTGAAAATGCCACTCAAACTCACCGGCACTCACTTCGCCCTCAAGGAAGCCGTGTTGCCAGGATTGGCGGGTAATTCTGACATGGGCAGTGGTTTCTGGCAGTCGTCTTTTAGCACTCACTATGCTTTATGTCAAGTGTAGAATAACAGCCGATCATGTAGGCTATTTATTTTATTTACCAAACATAGCTTAATTAAACAAACTGACAAAGTAGGTATTTATAGTTGACTAGTACAGCGCGGCGGAAATAAATAACTCATTCCAAATCAGCGAAACCCTTACACTGTATTCATTCATTTTGACTTTTGACTTTTGACTTCTGCCTTGCGGTACTAGGTTGTGTTAATGAGCCGAATGACTTCAGCTTCAAGGAACATTGGCAGGTAATGGAAATGATTTTTGTTAAAATTTTAGGAATGAATGTATCCTAGAAACTGTATATCGGATGCTACTTTCATCAGTATATTGTGGATTAATTGGGATTTCCTTGAATAATTTCAGCACAATTACAGCCCGATAAAGCTTAGAGTATCAGGGTAAGCGCATTTCAAACCCTATTGACAAGAGGATTTGAAAGCATCATTATGATGAGATAAGCAAGCAGCAAGAATCGTCAACATATAATTATTATCCATAGCGGCACGATTGGATTTTTGG